>ERZ773235.68-NODE-68-length-135416-cov-4.395882_pt1 | contig 135416 bp, 131 predicted proteins | sample MGYA00580522_ERZ773235 | MGnify/ENA primary metagenome ERZ773235 (study PRJEB29015, sample SAMEA2737797) | human gut metagenome | biome: human gut; feature: human-associated habitat; material: faeces | place: China | collected 2012 ... | reverse complement strand
CAAATAAAGTTCCCAATTGTTGTAAAACATACGAATTTGACAATTGATAATATTGATGTTGAAAGATTTATTGCATCTGCAAATAATCAAAATTCAGAAGCCATAACAAGTGAAAAATTTGATGTAAGACCTTCTGGCGAAGCAAAAGACAATGATGACAACACTCCAACATTTGATATTGGTAATTTTGTTGTAGAAGATTGTGTTTTGCACATAAAAGAGGGTAAATACAAAGATATTAATTTTGAAGATGTAAAAGCGACGCTTTCGCTTGATAAAAATAGTGTTTTGAATATGTATTCAAACCGTTTTGCGATAGCAGAAGGACATTCGTCTGCAAAAGTTAATTGTGATTTAAAAAAACATAAATACAATTTGAAATTAGGTATTTTGGATGTAAATTCTGATATTATTGCAACAACTTTATTAACACTTCCAAGAGAAATCTCTGGCAAGGCAAGTGGTTTGATAGAATTGAATACTGATGATAGTATGAAATTGAATGGATCTGTGAAATTCTTAATTAAGGATGGAACTATTCAAAAAGTAGGTTTGGTTGAATATATTTTGAAATTCGCTGCCTTGTTCAGAAATCCTTTAGTAATGATTAGTCCGTCAACATTCTCAGATTTGGTGAATATTCCGGAGGGTAATTTTGATAAAATTACAGGAACTTTGTTGATAAAAGATAATGTTGTTGAAAGAATGATGATTAAATCATCTGCACAACAATTAAGTTCATTTATTGTAGGAAGATATGATATTGAAAACAGTGATGCTGCTTTGAGAATTTATACAAAATTCAGTAATAAAAATAAAGGTTTTGCGGGATTTATGCGAAATATTTCATTAAATAGTTTAGCAAATAGAATTCCTCTTAGTAGTCGAAATGACCGTAACTATTATTCTGCAGAAATCTCTCAATTGCCGCCAATTGATGCGAATGAAAAGGATTGTCAAATTTTCTTGACTAAAGTTGATGGAGATGTTGAACACAACAACTTTATTTCATCTTTGAAGAAAATTAAGTAATTAATTTAACCTAATAATTTCAAAATTTAGGTATACTGCAAAAAGTAACCATAGTAAGTATGGTATTAATAAGTATCCAGAATTTTTTGAAATCTTGAAAAAAGCAACAATTGTGAGTAATAAAAATATTGTCAGCAATGTAATTATAACAAAGGCGAACTTGATATTATGGAAGTAGAAAAATACGGGACTCCAAGAGAGGTTTAGTAATAATTGAATTACAAAGAATATTATTGCAGGCTTTTTGTCTTTATTGGTGTCAGAATATAGCATTAACCAAAAGGCAAGTAACATCAAAAAATACAAAACTCCCCACACGGGCGCAAATGTTTCTGCTGGAGGATTGAGAGTTGGTTTATTTAAGTTATTGTACCAAATTAAATTCATATTTGTATTTTAAAATTTGACAAATTTAAAAGCATTAGATTATATTCAAAAAATTGTTACTATATTTTTTGTAACAAAATAATTAATATTAGTGGAATATATTGTTAAACTATTATTAAATTAAAAAGGGAGTAATGTATATATGATAGGAAAAGTTCAATTAAACAATAAACCATCTTTTGGTGCAAAGTTTTATAATTATCCGCACTGTTTAACAAATCCGGAAATTAAAGAAAAATTTCAAAAAGCAACTAAAGAATATCCTGATTATGTATTATCGCAGGAAAATATTTCTTTTTTTGATAAAGACCAATTTTATTTGTTTAAACGTGGTGAAGTTATCGCTTTTGATACTGACTATTTAACGAGCCTAAAAAGCCTAAGAAAAAATAATCATTCAGTAGATGATACGGTTAATGTTTTAGTGTCAATATTTAATAAAATGGTTAAAAATGTTAAATAGTTTGTTTTAGGTTTTTATATAAATTTTCTGCGATTGTTTTATGGCTTTCGGCTGAAAAATGAAGTCCGTCAAGAGGAGAAACTTTGGCAATCTCGTTTAAGTCTACAAGCTTACACGCATGTTTTTCTGCTAATTTTTTATAAATTTGTGGTAAATGATAAGATTTTTCAACAGAAATTTCATCAAATTGAAAACTGAAAACACCACTTTTAATCCCTGCTAAATCTAGTTTTGACGGACAAACAAGGATTATTTTCGCATTAGGTGATAGGTCTTTGGTTATTTTTATCAGTTTTTCTATTCCTTGTTCAAATTCTTTTAATGTTGGTTTGAAAAACAATTGTAAATCGTTTACTCCGATTGCTAGAATTATTATGTCGAAGTATTCGGCTTTTAAATATTTTGGCAAAATTTTGTAACCGGTTTGTTCTATACCTGCAGGATTATCAATAAATGCGGTTCTGTTGTTGCAACCGGCTTCAATAACTTCAAGTTCGTTTCTGCAAAGAGATTGCAAAACTCCTGTCCATCGAGTATTTTTGTCATATCTTGTGCACTTTTCCGGCACAAAGCCGTAAGTGTTGCTATCACCAAAACATAAAACCTTTTTCATAAAAACATAATAACATAAATAGAGTGAGTAGTGAGTAGTGAATGGTGGATAGTTCTTATATGGCTAATTATTAAAAAATATTAAAAATTTGTAAATTAGGGGCTTGACTGAGAGTGTACTCTCAACTGTAAAATAATAATTGTATAAGGAGAATATTATGAGTAAAAAAGTTTTAATCTTATCTGCAAGCCCAAGAAAAGGTGGAAATTCAGATACTTTGTGTGATGAATTTATGAAGGGTGCAAAAGAAGTTGGACATGATGTTGAAAAAATATTTTTGAGAGATAAAAAGATTAATTATTGCACAGGTTGCGGATTATGTAACGAAAACGGCTACATAGCCTGCTCTCAAAAAGATGATGCTCCTGAAGTTTTAGAAAAAATGGTTCAGGCTGATGTTATTGTTATGGCTACACCTGTGTATTTCTATACAATGAACGGACAACTTAAAACTCTTATTGATAGATGTTGTTCAAGATATACTTCTATGGTTGGAAAAGATTTTTATTTCATCGCAACCGCTGCTGACATGAGAGAGCAAGCGTTAGAAAGAACTTTTGATGGTTTGAGAGGTTTTATTGCTTGTCTTGAAGATGCTAAAGAAAAAGGTTTGATTTATGCTGCCGGTGTTTGGCAAAAAGATGAAGTTAAACGTACAAGATATATGAATGAAGCCTATTTTATGGGCAAAAATGTATAAATAAGGAGATTACAAGATGATTTTAGACAAAGTTAATACCCCTGATGATTTGAAAAATTTGTCTGTCCAAGAAATGAATTTTCTTGCAGACGAAATGCGTGATTTGATTATAAAAAAAGTAAATACAACCGGTGGACACATGGGACCAAATTTAGGTATTATTGAAACGACTATTGCGATGCACTATGTTTTCAATTCGCCTGTAGATAAATTTGTGTTTGATGTTTCTCATCAATGTTATCCACACAAGATTTTAACCGGAAGAAAAGAAGGGTTTATGAACCCTGAAAACTATTTGAAATACACAGGTTATACTGCTCCGGAAGAAAGCGAACACGACTTATTTAAGGTCGGACATACGTCAACTGCTGCAAGTTTGGCAGTTGGAGTTGCAAAAGCTCGTGACTTGAAAGGTGAAGCAGGAAATGTTGTTGCAATTGTCGGTGATGGCTCATTAAGCGGTGGAGAAGCATTTGAAGGTTTTGATAATGCTGCAGCTCTAGGTTCAAATATTATTCTTGTCCTAAATGACAATGATATGTCTATTGCTGAAAATTATGGTGGAATTTATGCTAATTTAAAGCTTCTCCGAGATACAAAAGGACAAGCAGAATGTAATTTGTTTAAAGCTATGGGGTTTGATTATTTATATGTCGATGAAGGTAACAACATAGAAGAACTTATTGATGCTTTTCAAAAAGTTAAAGACATTAATCATCCGATTGTAATGCACATTAAAACCGTAAAAGGTCATGGTTTGGCAGTTGCGGAAGAAAATAAAGAAGCTTTTCACTGGGTTATGCCAGGAATATTGGATGAAAAACCTACTCAAGTAGAACCTGCTCCCGTAGTTGAAGATTATAATTCAATTACAAAAGATTTTATTTTGAAAAAAGCAAAAGAAGATAAAACAGTAATCGCCGTAAATGCAGCAACTCCTGGTGTATTTGGGTTTGATACAAAATTTAGAAACGAACTTGGCAAACAATATACTGATGTTGGTATTGCAGAAGAACACGCTGTTGCCTACTCTTCAGCCCTTGCTAAAATGGGCGCAAAACCTATTTTGGCAATTATGACATCATTTGTTCAAAGAACTTATGACCAATTGTCTCAAGATTTGTGTTTGAATAATTCTCCGCTAACGATTTTGGTTTATTGGGGCGGGATTTCAAACGCCGATGCAACTCACTTGGGAAGTTTTGATATTTCAATGATGTCAAATATTCCAAACCTTGTTTATTTATCCCCTACAAACAAAGAAGAATATCTAGCGATGCTAGAATATTCACTAAATCAAACTGAACATCCGATTGCAATTCGTGTTCCGATGACTTCGCTTGAAGCAACAGGTGTTAAAGACACAACAGATTATTCGAAATTGAACAAGTTTAAACTTGTTGAAAAAGGTGAAAAAGTTGCAATTTTGGGGCTAGGGAATTTCTTTAACTTAGGAAAAGATGTTAAAAAAGCTTTGAAGGAAAAAATGAATATTGATGCAACATTGATTAACCCTATATTTATGACAGGTGTTGATGAAGAGCTTCTTGACGAGTTGAAAAAAGACCACAATGTTGTAATTACCCTAGAAGACGGTATCTTAGATGGCGGATTTGGAGAAAAAGTTGCTCGTTACTATGGAAATTCTGCTATGAAAGTATTGAATTTTGGTGGTAAAAAGGAATTTACTGACAGAACACCTCTTGAAGAACTTTATAACCGTTACCACTTAACAACAGAATTGATTGTTGAGGATGTAGCAAAACTATTATAGATGCCAAGATGCCGAGAGGTAAAGAAGCTAAGTCTATTTAAAACACCTGATAGTTACTATTAACTATCGGGTGCTTTTGTGTTAATTTATTTTTAGGAGGTCATGTATGTACACAATTAAAGAAGTAGCTGATAAAATGGATGTATCTGAGCATACTCTTAGGTTTTGGGCGAAAAGTGGATTTTTCCCGTTTGTAAAAAGAGATAAAAATAATATCAGAATGTTTTCTGATAACGATTTGGATTGGGTAAAAATTGTTAAATGTTTGCGTGCTGTTGGAACTGAAAATAAAGCGATTAAAAGGTATATTGATCTTTGTATTGTCGGAGATAGTACTATTCCTGAACGTTATGGGATTATTCAGGCGACTAAATTAAAAGCCCAAAAGCAAATGGAAGAGCTTCAAAAACAAATGGAACTTTTGGATTTTAAAGAAGCATTTTACCAAAACTTGATTAAGAATAATTTGAAAGATACTTGGAATCCTATGAACAATCATACTCCAGAGGAAGCAATGGCGTAAAGGGGAAGAATGCAAGATTTTTCTAAAAAAGAAATAATAGAAATTTTAAAAGATGATAGCCAAAATAATTGGGTATTTTCTCTTGCTGACAAAGTTAGAAAAGAAAATGTTGGCGAAGAAGTGCATTTGCGTGGACTTATTGAGTTTTCTAATATTTGTAAAAGAACATGTAAGTATTGCGGCTTACGATGTGCAAACAAAGAGCTTGGCAGATATCGAATTGAACCTGATGATATTATTTTTTATGCGAAAAAAGCAGTCGAAATGGGGTATAAAACTGTTGTTCTTCAATCTGGAGAGGATGAATATTATTCAAGGGATGTTCTTTGCAAGGTAATAAAAGGTATAAAAGATTTGGATGTCGCTTTAACTCTTAGCGTTGGTGAGAGAAGTTTTGATGATTACAAAGCATTTAAAGATTGTGGTGCAGATAGGTATTTGATTAGAATTGAAACGACTGATAAAGAATTGTATAAAAAAATGCACCCGAATATGAATTTTGAAAATAGAGTTAGATGTCTGAAAGATTTAAGAAAATTAGGTTATGAGGTCGGAACAGGGTGTCTTGTAGGACTTCCTGAGCAAACAATAAATTCTCTTGCAGAAGACATTTTGTTTTTTAAGGAAATTAATGCCGATATGGTGGGGATTGGGCCATTTATTGCTCATCCGCATACTCCTTTAAAAGATTGCCCAAATGGCGATTTTACTTTGGCATTAAAAGTTATGGCATTGACAAGAATTATGCTGAAAAATATCAATATTCCGGCAACTACAGCAATGGAAACACTAAATCCAAACGGAAGAATAATCGCATTACAAAGTGGTGCAAATGTAGTTATGCCAAATGTTACGACAACGGAATACCGAGCAAAATATGAGATTTATCCGAATAAAATTTGTATAAACGAAAACCCTTCTCAGTGTTTTCAATGCATAAGCGGGAAAATAAAATCAATTGGCAGAACGATTTCGACTGGTTATGGTTTCAGAAATTATAAATAAAACCGGCATGGGGTTGAAATTTTTGGAAAAATAGTTTATAATAGAAACACAAGGTGGTAGTTTCCTAAGCTACCGATGCCTTGAAGATGGTCTAAACGGTTCTTAATTATTTAATTGAGAGCCGTTTTTTAATACAAATAAAATCATAAAGATTAGCAATAAACTAATATTGAAATTATCCATATTGACCCCTTTTCTAGCCGAGAGCTAACTCGATGATCTAAATTGTTGTAGTCAGCTTCGTTTCGAAAGACATCTTTTACCTTGTGCAGTTTTAATATAGCATGAATATTATTAAAAAATATAGTTTAAATACATTAAAAATAAGCCGATAGGGAGGCTCGAACTCCCGACCTACTCATTACGAATGAGTTGCTCTACCAACTGAGCTATATCGGCTTAAAATATTAAATTGTCAATTGTTGGTAGAGCAAGCTCTACTGGAAATTGAATTACGTTCCGTGTTCACTCCACTAAGGGAGCTATATCGGCTTAAAATATTAAATTGTCAACTGTTGGTAGAGCAAGCTCTACTGGAAATTGAATTACGTTCCGTGTTCACTCCATTGAGGGAGCTATATTGGCTTAAAAATATTAAATTCTCAACCAACTAGACATAACACAACAACGGTTGGGTTTTTCCCAACAAAGATTGTATTACTCAAAAATTATCTACCTAACAAGCTGAACTGTCAATAACGCCTCCGCCCAATACTATGTCTTCGTTATACAAAACTACGGATTGTCCGATTGCAATTGATTTTTGTAAATCATCAAATATGACTTCTATTTTCCCATCAGGTAGAGGTTTTGCGATTACGTTAACCGGTTCTTGGGTTGAGCGAATTTTAGCTTGTGCTTTAATTTCTTCTTTCAAATAGTCAAAAGCTATCCAATTGAAATTTGTTGCGGTTAATGATTTTTTGAATGTTTTGTCTGCGGGGCCAACCACAACTTCATTTGTGTCTTTGTTTAGTGATAAAACGTATAATGGTTCACTTGCGGAAACGCCAATTCCCTTTCTTTGACCGATTGTGTAGTTCCAAATTCCTTTGTGTGTGCCTAGAATTTTACCGTTTGTGTCGACGATGTTTCCTTCTTTTGCCTTAATTCCTAAGAGTTCGTTATAATCACCGTCGTAAAAATCTTGGCTATCAGGTTTTTCTGCTACATCAAGTCCGTTTTCTTTTGCAATTTTTCTGATTTCTTCTTTTGTGTAAGTTCCGAGAGGTAAAAGTATATTTTTAAGTTGATCTTGTTTAAGTCTGTATAGAAAATATGATTGATCTTTATGTGGTGCAAGTCCTCGTTTTAGAAGAAATCTACCGTTTTCGCCTTTTTCTACTCTTGCATAATGACCTGTTGCAAATTTGTCAAATTCTAATCCATTTTCTTTTGCCATTAAAGGTAATGCTCCAAATTTCACCAAAGCATTGCACCATACACAAGGGTTTGGAGTTCTTCCTTGAATATATTCAGATTTGAAGTTTTCAAGAACAATTTTTTCGTATTGTTCAACGCAGTTGAAAACGTAATATGGAATATCAAGTTGCTTTGCGATTTTGTGAGCTTCTTCAATATCTTCAACTTCATCAGGTCCATAACACGCATTTTTATGACCTGTTTTCAATGCCATTCCGTCTTTACCCCAGATTGACATTGTTGCTCCAATGACTTCATGTCCTTGTTGTTTTAAAATAAGTGCTGCTGTTGAAGAATCTACTCCACCTGATAATCCTACTAATACTTTCATTTTTTTTATTCCTTTGCTATATATATTCGCTATACCTAAACATCTATATATTATTCAATTATAAGCATGTAAATAAGTCAATAAGTTGTTGACAAAATTTTTTCTTTTTGTTTTAATCAGTTTTGTAAGGAAAAAAGAAATGTATTTACAGACTACTAAAAATTTAACTTGCTGTTGTTGTGAGAACCGATGTTAGGGACTTACAATAATTGTTATGCTGAAATTTTACACTAACACATATATGAGTTCCCTAAATTGTTTTTAGGGAACTTATTTTTTTTATGGAGGAAAAATGATTAATAATATAAATACAACTACCCCAAAGTCTGTACCGTTTAAAGGTGCGCTAGATGGCGTAGTATCGAATACACTAAGAACCCTTGATACAAACCCGATGGCAAATGCAGTTGGTATTGACCTTTTTGCAATGGTTGCACCAAGAACTTATGTTGATACAAAAGAACGCAACAAGTATGCAGGTGCAGAAACTTTTTTTAGAGAATTTACGGGAACTTTGATAGTTTGCCTTTCTGCCAGTTGGTTTGCAAAAATGATTTCTCATGCGGCAAACAAATTTCTAAACCCGGAAATTCCAATTAATCCAAATTCTTGGTTTTCTAATGATAGTTTGAATTATTTGCGCTCGACTTGGGAAAATACAAAAAATACAAAATCTTATGTGACAAATATTCTGGATGATATTTCCGGTCGAGATGGAAAAGAAACAAGAAAGTTTAAGGATATTGAATGGGATAAAATTGATTGGATTGATGAGAAAAAATGGGCAAAATTTGATTGGGATGATGAAGGCTTGGAAGGTGTTCACTCAAAATTAAAAGACAAAAACTCAATTATTTCTACAATAACAAACCTTATAGACAATAAAGAGTTGACACCTTCTGATAGCAAAAAATTGCAAAATATTATTGAATTGAGATTGACAAATGCTCTCAAAGCGGATAAAGTTACGGTGAAAAATTCAACTAATTCCGTTTCATCCTCGCTTCATAACCTTCTTAGAGATGCCGTAGATTTGGGCAGAGATGTGTTTACTAATCCGAAAGTAAAACCTGATGAAGCGATTGCAAAAATTTTGAAAATAAATAAGGTTAAGAGTGTTGGGGCATTGGCTTTAGCATCAACTTTAGGTTTGACAAACCAATATATTAACAGAAAAATTACAGAAAAAAGAACCGGCAAAAAAGGGTTTGTTGGTGATTTGGATTACAAAAACCAAACAAAAGCGAAGAAAAATGATAATAGTAAATCATTCTGGGCGCAAAAAATTGTTGCAAGTTTAGGAATGGCAGCAATGGCAATTGGTGTTATGAAGGTTAAATCTCCGAAGGATTTTCTGAAAAAACTGGAATTTACGGGGCCTGTTACTAGTGGAAACGTAATTAAAACGGTTTACGCATCAACTTTGATTGGTAGATTTTTAGCATCTGATAGTAGGGATGAATTAAGAGAAACTGCAACGAGAGATTACTTGGGGTTCTTAAACTGGCTTGTATTTGGCGGTTTTGCAGCTAAAGGCGTTGCAAACATCTTGGATAAAGAACGCAAGAATTTGTTCAATATCTCAAAAGAAGGAAAGGGTGTAAAACATTGGTTGAATGACTTGTCGCTAAAATCACATAATGAAATTGCTGCACAAGGGAAAGAATTTGCTAAGAAAAATATGTGGAAAATGAATGTTGCACATGTTGCCGGATTAGCGTATTCGACCTTAGCATTAGGTATTTTGTTGCCGAAGTTGAATATTTTGATAACAAAACATAAGTATAAAAATGACGTAAATGCGCAAAAAAGTGTTGATAATCGAAAAGTAAGTGAAAAGTGAGGGCGGGATACCCATCCTGCAGCATAATTTAAAACGCTGCGGTTAATAATTTGTAAATAAGTTCTTTGTTATTTTTATCTTGTTTTTCAATAATTTTTTGAATTTCTTCGTCAAGATTTTCAGGGATATTAATTGATGAAAATTTGAAAAAATCTATTAATTCAACTTCTAAAACTTTGGCAATTTTTTCTAAAACATGTAGTGAAGGATAAAATCTCCCCGATTCAATACCGGAGAGCGAAGAAGTTTCAAGATCAATCATTTCGGACAACTTTTCTTGCGTTAATCCTTGCGATTTTCTGATAGACTTTATTCGTTTCCCTAAAAGTTTCTTATTATCCATAATCTAATAATACCCGTATTAAACAATAAAAATAAGCAATAATATCACTTGTTTTTTATTAAAAATCCGTAATAAGCACGTAAAACCCCTTGACAATCACTTAAAAATAATTTAAAATAAGTGTATATCTACTAGTTTTATACAAAACTAAGATTTGTACATGCACAAAATGGCTATAACATAGAGTAATAAGAGAGTAGATTACAAAAAAGAAAGGTGAAAAGATTATGACAAAACGTTTTGGCTTCACACTTGCAGAAGTGTTGATTACTTTAGGTATCATCGGGGTAGTTGCCGCTATGACAATGCCTACATTGATGAACCAAACACAAGGTGCGCAATACAAAACTGCTTACAAAAAAGCATTATCAGCTTTATCTCAAGCAGTAACTTTGAACGTAGCATTGGATGAATGGAACTTTGCGGATACAACAGGTGCAACAGGAAATTATCAAATTAAAGATATGTTATCAAGCAGAATGAATGTTGTAAGAACCGAAACAGGTTGGGACAATGTAAAAGATGCTAAGGGAAATGATTATGCCGTAGCAGGTGGTGGAACTGACACTTCTGGTGATGCAATCACGTTAGGGGCAACCAATGTTACATTATTCTTTAATGATGGTATTATGTTCTCATTTGATCCAGCTCAGACAGGTTGTACCGAAGCTGATGGAGCAACACCTCATCATTGTTTTGGCTTTATTGATGTAAACGGAGTAAAAGCTCCTAACAAACTTGTAAAATGTGATAATTCTGATGCGACAGCAACAAAATGTGAAATCAAAAATCCAACAGATGTATATCCTGTAATGTATTATGATTCAACAGTTTTGCCTGCTAGTGTTGCAGCAAAAGCAGTATTGTATAGCAAATAACAAAAATAACTCCTTCCCTGTGGAGGACTGTGCCGAACAAAAGGTGACTAAATGTCACGTTTTGTGAGAGGTAAAGGGATGGGTGCTTTCCCGTAGGGAAAACATAAAACCTTGAGGAGAGGTAATACTTCTCAAAAACTATACACAAAGTTCTTTGTTTAAAGAATAAAAATTAATTAACCAAAGAACTAAAAAGATCGAATCTTTTTGTCGGTGGGAGTAATCCCACCGTTTTTTTATACAAAAGGACTTGAAAAAATGTCAGAGATATGATATAATAAAAGCATAAGGGAAAGACCCCTAGCACCGTTAATACTAGAGGTCTACTTCGTACCTTATGAAGCGAAAACTAAGTAAATTTTTAGAATTGCGGTGCAGATGACTAATAGTTGCACTGCAATTTCTATTATTGACCGAGTATCCACATTCTCACCCCCTTTCCGACCATATTCTTCGTAAATTGTGTGTCGGCGGGTAGGAGACATAAAGTAATCCCTAATTGATTTTATTGTAAAAATATCGTAAAAGCAATGCTTTTGGGTATTTGTTTTTTTTATTTCGTTGCATCACTACGACATAGAAAATATTGTGCTATATCTCATTTTATGCTATTTTAAACTTATGAAAAACGAATTGTCTGAAAGTTTGGAAAAATATTTACTTGCGATTTATGAGATTGTAAAAGTTAATCAGGCGGCAAGGGTTAAAGATGTGTCAAATTACCTGAAAATTGGTGGTCCTGCGACTTCCGATGCGGTAAAAACTCTTGCAGAAAGAGGGTTTATCAATTACGTACCTTATGGAATTATAACTATTACATCAAAAGGTAAGAAAAAGGCGGAAGAAAAGATTAATCGACACAAAACGATTTCAAACTTTCTTGAAAAAGTTCTTCTTGTAGAACCTGAAAAAGTTGATGAAAGTGCAAAAAATATTGAATATTCTATGCCAAAAGATGTTTTAGAAAAGTTTGTGAATTTTCTAACCTTTATGGAAAACTGTTCTTGCAAAGAACCGAAATGGGTTCAAAGTTATAAATATTTTTCTGAAAGTGGAAAAATGCGTGACAAGTGCAAAATTTGTATTGCCAATAAAGACAAATTCGACAATTCTTCTTGTTGTGGCGGTTGTTGTAAGTAAGGTTTTGTTGGCAGTGTGAAATTAGCACAAACCTTGCATCACCTCTCACAAAACGTGACATTTAGTCACCTTTTGTTCGGCACAGTCTCATAAGGGAGGAAATTTATAAGTTCGATTCTTTTTTCATTGCGTTAATAATCACATCTCTTGCCCAGATGGCTTGTTGTTTGGTGGTTGGCGGGGTGTTTTTTAATGGGTAATTTATATTCAATGCCTCGTATTTGGGGATTGCCATGTCGTGGTATGGCAATACATCAAGGGCTTTTACGGTTTTTAACGTTTTTATAAATTTCCCTAATTCTGTCAGATATTCTTCGTTCAAAGTTATGTCTTTAACAACAACGTGCCTAATCCACATTGGAATACCTTTTTCAGATAAGTATTGCGCAAATTTTAGGATATTTTGGTTAGAACATCCGGTTAATTTTTTATGTTCTTCGTTGTTTATGTGTTTGATATCCAACAAAACTAAATCAGTGTATTTTAAGAGTTCGTCGATTGTTTCAGTGTTTTGTGGATTGAATGTAATTCCAGACGTATCAAGTGCCGTGTGAATATTTTTTGATTTTGCTGCTTTGAATAATTCTGTAACAAAATTGATTTGAAGCAGTGGCTCGCCACCGGTTACGGTAATTCCGCCAGATTGCACAAACTCTTTTACACCGTCGTATTTTTGCATTATCTCATCGACTGTCATAAGTTTGTTAGCATTTGTTGTCCAGCTATCGGGGTTGTGGCAATATTGGCAACGCATAGGACAACCTTGCATAAAAATTACAAACCTAATTCCAGGCCCGTCGACTGTTCCGCAACTTTCTATTGAATGTATATTTCCTTTAATTGTCATGATTTTTTGAATGTAAGTGGCGGGATAGGTATCCCGCCATACTATTTATAATTTCTTTATAGTTCTTTATGGAAGGTTCTTGAGATTACGTCGTCTTGCTGCTCTTTTGTTAATTTAATGAAATTAACTGCATATCCTGATACTCTCACTGTTAATTGTGGGTATTTTTCAGGATGTGCTTGTGCATCAAGCAAAGTTTCTCTGTTGAACACGTTTACGTTCAAGTGGTGACCACCTTTTTCTACGTAGCCGTCAATTAAGTTTATTAAATTTTCTTCCTGCATTGTTGTAGGCATGATATTTTTCCTTTCTGTGTTTGTACCCCTCACCTGAATTTCTAAGTTCGCTTTAGCTCTCTAAGAAATTCTTTCCTCAGCACAAGGTGCAGACAGGGTCACACGCATCGCCTCAGCTCTGCGGTTCCCTTTGTCTCCCCGACGGGGCGAGGAAGAAATTCTTAGAAAAATTTACTTTTACTCAGCACATCCGCAATCAAGAGTTATGTTTAAATCGCCCATAAAGATTTCGTCTTTACCTAAAGCATTTGGAATGATTGAGAATGTGTTAGAAATTCCGTCTTGAGCATCGTTAAACGGTAATTTTGCAACTGAAGCAAGTGAGGCTGCAGCTCCGTTTAAATCTCTGCCGTGCATTGGATTTGCACCCGGAGCAAGAGGAATTCCTGCTTTTCTTCCGTCAGGTGTGTTTCCGGTTTTCTTTCCGTAAACAACATTTGATGTTATTGTCAAAATAGACATTGTTGGAATTGAGTTTCTGTATGTGTAATGTTTTCTGATTTTAGACATAAAGTTTCTTACCAAATCAACTGCTATTTGGTCTACTCTATCGTCGTTGTTACCATATTTTGGATAATCGCCCTCAACTTCGTAATCAACAACAATTCCGTCATCATCACGAATTGCTTTAACTTTTGCATATTTGATCGCAGAAAGAGAGTCTGCAACAACAGAAAGTCCTGCAATGCCTGTTGCAAAGTAACGTTTTACATCTCTGTCGTGAAGTGCCATTTGTGCTTTTTCGTAACAGTATTTGTCGTGCATATAATGAATTACGTTCAATGTGTTTACGTACAAGCCCGCAAGCCATTCCATCATATCGTTATATTTGTCCATTACTTCGTCATAATTTAGGTATTCTGACGTAATTGGTCTGTATTTTGGACCAACTTGTGTTTTTAATCTTTCGTCAATACCGCCGTTAATTGCGTAAAGCAAACATTTTGCAAGGTTAGCTCTTGCACCGAAGAATTGCATTTCCTTACCAACAACCATTGAAGATACGCAACATGCGATTGCGTAGTCATCTCCGTGTGTAACTCTCATCATATCGTCGTTTTCGTACTGAATAGACGAAGTGGTAATTGAAATATGTGCGCAATATTGTTTGAAATTGTGTGGCAATCTTTTTGACCATAAAACTGTTAGGTTCGGTTCAGGTGCTGTGCCTAAGTTTTCAAGTGTGTGTAAGTATCTGAAAGAGTTTTTTGTAACAAGTGTTCTTCCGTCAATGCCCATACCACCGATTGATTCTGTTACCCAAGTAGGATCGCCTGAGAACAATTCATTGTATTCAGGTGTTCTGGCAAATTTTACTAATCTTAATTTCATAATGAAATGATCGATTAATTCTTGTGCTTCAGCTTCTGTCAAAACTCCTTCTTTCAAATCTCTTTCAATATAAATATCTAAGAAAGTTGAAGTTCTGCCGATACTCATTGCAGCGCCATTTTGCTCTTTAACCGCTGAAAGATAACCAAAATACAACCATTGAACTGCTTCTTTTGCATTTCTTGCAGGTTGAGAAATATCAAAACCGTAGATTTTACCCAGTTCAATCATTTCTTTCAATGCTTTGATTTGGTCTGCGATTTCTTCTCTTAACTGTATTCTGTCAGGTGTCATTTCACCTTCAAGAGATTTGAATTGTTCTTGTTTATCTTCAATAAGTCTGTTGATACCGTAAAGAGCAACACGTCTGTAGTCGCCGATAATTCTGCCTCTGCCGTATGCGTCAGGTAAACCTGTGATGATTGCAGAGTGTCTAGCTGCTTTCATTTCAGGTGTATAAACATCAAATACGCCTTGATTGTGTGTTTTTCTATATTTTGTGAAGATTTCTGAAACTTCCGGATCAACTTCGTATCCATAAGATTTGCAAGATGTTTCTGCCATTCTAATTCCGCCAAAAGGCTGCATAGAACGTTTTAGAGGTGCATCTGTTTGCAATCCTACGATTGTTTCTAAAGATTTGTCGATATAACCTGCGCCGTGAGAAGTTATTGTAGATACAACTTTTGTATCCATGTCAAGAACTCCGCCGTTGTCACGTTCTTTTTTTAGTAAATCACAGCATTCCTGCCACAATTTTGTTGTTGCTTCTGTCGGTTCAGCCAAGAAACTTGCATCACCTTCATAAGGCGTGTAGTTTTTTTGAATAAAGTCCCTTACATTGATTTCCTGTTGCCATTTTCCCGAAACGAAATCTGTCGCCGGATAAACTTTTTTGTCCAGTGATAACTCCATTAATTTTCCCTCCTATATTTACTGGTATATTAATTTTTTCTAAACACCTACCAACAATATACTACACATATAATAAAAAAGCTATACATGTAACGAAAAATTTTAAAAACTAGTTAAAAATTTGACATATCAGTAAAATTTTTCTACCATGAGGAAAAAGAAAGAGTGGTTACACATGGAAAAGAAAAATATTGATTGGGCAAATTTAGGTTTTGGTTATTACAAAACAGATAAAAGATACGTTTCAAACTTTAAAGATGGAAAATGGGATGAAGGTTGTATTACTGATGATGCAACTGTTGCGATTAGTGAGTGTGCTGGCGTAATCCATTATTGCCAAACATGCTTTGAAGGTATGAAAGCATATACCACAGAAGATGGGCATGTTGTAGTATTCAGACCTGACATGAATGCAAAGAGAATGGTTGATACTGCTACTCGTTTGGAAATTCCTCCATTTCCTGTTGAAAGATTTGTTGATGCGGTAGAACAAGTTGTAAAAGCTAACCTTGAATATGTTCCGCCGTTTGGAACAGGTGCTGCGTTGTATATTAGACCTGTATTGTTTGCAACTGGTGCAGTAATGGGGGTTAAACCTGCGACTGAATATCAATTTCGAATTTTTGTTTCACCTGTAGGACCTTATTTCAAAAACGGGGGTTCAAACTCAATTGTACTAAAAGTTAGTGACTATGACCGTTCAGCTCCTCACGGAACTGGTCATATTAAAGCCGGTTTAAATTATGCTATGAGTTTGTATCCGATTGTAAAAGCGCATGAAGAAGGATTTAATGAAAATATGTACTTAGATCCTCAAACTCGTACAAAAGTTGAAGAAACAGGTGGTGCAAACTTCTTCTTTGTAACAAAAGACAATAAAGTTGTTACTCCAAAATCACCAAGTATTTTACCGTCAATTACACGAAGATCATTGATGGCTTTGGCAAAAGATTTGGGGTATGAAACAGAAGAAAGAGAAGTTTATTTGTCTGAGTTGGGCGATTTTGTAGAGTGCGGTTTATGCGGTACTGCTGCCGTAATTTCTCCGGTTGGAAAAGTTAACGATCACGGTAAGGAAATCGTTTTCGCAAACTCTCAACACGGTATGGGACCGGTTTCTAAGAAATTGTATGATACCTTAACAGGAATTCAGTTTGGTAAAATTCAAGGTCCTGAAGGCTGGGTTAAAGTAATTGTTTAGTTAGAATATGATGATAAAAAGACGTCACGGAATTAATCTGTGATGTCTTTTTTTATATGTCATTATAGCAATGACAGTTTCATTTAGCTGAACGACATCTTGAGCGATAGCGAAAGATCGCAATGCTGATATAATTTTACCTATCATGCGATACTTCGGACTATTGTCCTCAGTATGACGAGAAAAAATTAGTCCCCCTGAACTTGGTGCTACGTATTTAGTACAAAGTCATGCACATCCATTTCCAAAATTTTTGTAATTTCGAATTTGTCTTTAGCTTCTCCAAAAATAACTGCAAATAGAGGTTTTTCTCTATAATCTATTTTTCTAAAATCTAAAACTTTGTAGAAAAATTTTTCTAAAGCAGGATAATCGAATTTTATAGAAGATTTATCTATGTCAGTAGGCGTTTCTGCCATTGCAAAGTAATAGATTTTATCTTGTTTATCTGCAAGAATTTTATCCCAGTCAGGTTTTAGGTCGTTGTTGAAATATTCGTAAATATTTATTCCATAAGCATAATATGCTAAATCAGTTGTACACCAACCGGCAAATCTCATAGGGTTAATTTCTACCGGAACAATTGTTGTATCATCTGTTTTTATGACCTCAATGTGCATTGGAAAGTTTTTGATACTTAATGTTTTGCCGATTTCTCCTAACATCTTTTCAAAAGTTTTAAGGTTTTCTTTTATAACTTTTCCTGATGAAATGTAAGCTCTGTCGCTAACATCATCTTCGCTTACGAACGGATGCTGGAAGATGTTTAGGATAACAGGAGTACCGTTTTTGTCAAAGTAAGCATCTATTGCAAATTCTTCACCTTGAATTATTTCTTCAACTATAAAACTTGATGAACTTAAAACTTCTTTGGGAAAATTTTGTGCAAACTGTTCAACTTCTTTGTTTATTGTGTTTACTGTGGTTTTCCATTCAGAATGAGAAGAAACTTTGTGAACTCCCATACTCAAAAATCCTACAGTTGGTTTAATGATAAATTGCTCCGGAAAATTTGAAATGTCTATTGAGTTTATTTCTTCAAGAGTAATTTCTTTAAAAAAGAAGTTTGGATAAATCGATTTAATCCCTTTTCTAAATTCAAACTTGTTTTTGCAAAGATTGATTAATCTTGCTAAATCAGTATTTTGAAAATTATTTAGAACCCAGTTAATAGAGTTTTCTGAGTTTGAATAAACTTTCGAACAATTTTTTGCGGTGTTTTCGTCAATTAAATTTAATTTATATTTGGATGAATAATTTTTTGCTATTTCGTTTGAAAGTACATCAAATTGATTTTTTTCTAAAGTTTTTAGCATTAAGTCTGAAATATATGGGGCTTCTAATATAAACATTTTATCCTTCTTCCTTTTTTTCTTTAATTATATTATAAACACGCAAAAAATATTTTTAGAGTTTTTATTCATATTATGAAAGTTCAAAACTATCTGATGTCAAAAACGACTCAAAAGTTTGTTGATTATTATGGTGGAGTAATTCGTTTGAATAAAGCAACTCCATACACTGTTGATGAGGTGATAATTGGAAAAAAAGGAAAGCCTTTTGGGAAAATTACTACTTTTAGAGATAGTTTGGGAAGGATTACAGAGCGAGCATTTAATATAAATGGTAAGCCTTTAAAAAATAGAATTTATTCTTACAATGATGGAATTGTCGGTGATAGAGAGTATGTAGGTGTAAAGACCGTAAAAGAATTTTCTTTGGAACGCAAATTAGTAGATGTTTATAAGGAATATCAAAAACAACGTGCAAATTTGGGTATAAGAACAACTTTATGGAATAAAGATAAGGTTCAAACTGATTTTATTGCAGAAAATATTTATAACGGGCAAAAAACGGTATCTATAGCCACAATTGAAAACTTGAAAAACCTTGAAGGGGATCATTACCATGAATTAAAGGAATTTCCGCAGATAGTTAATGGTAAAATTAAAAAAAGAAATCCTAAAATGATATCATTTGTCGTTGATAAAAACAATGATGTTATAGACAATTTGGTTGTTGCAGATAATGCAAAAGCTCCAAAAAATGATAGTTTTTTAGGGTTTAGAATGATGGATTTGGAAGATTTTAAAGTTTCTATAACTCAAAGATTTCTACGTGAAAGAAATATTGATTACTTAGACTATTCTATTAATACGGCTTATTTGACAGAAGATTTTTCAGAAACATTAATGGGTTTGTTTAAAAATGGGGAAATCCTTTTTAATAAATTGTATCCATTCAATTCAAAAGCTCAATTCGCATCAACTTCTCGTCATGAAGTAGAACATGGTTGGCAGTTTTTTCTTGATGCAAGAAATGGAGGTAAGAGAGGTGAGTATATGGAGCATTTAGGATGTTTGTACGGACCAATAGAAAATAAAAAATTGCAGAAAGAAGCGAATAACTATACTAAATCTTTGGATACTTATGTTTCAAATGAAGTTGATTACAAGAGATATCGAAAGAATTATATTGAAATAAGGGCGAATAAGGCTGGTGCGATTGCCCAAAAAGCCTACTTAGATCAAGGTCAGGAAATTCGAAATGAGTTTAAGCATATTCCGAAAGAGTTTTTGTAAGAGGTACCAAATATGATTATAAAACCGATAAATCAAACACATTTAGAACACAATTTTGAGCATTTTACTAAATCTGCAATGTCCGCAACAAGACAAGATACAAGATTTTTTAGCGGGCAAATTAATAATTTCCAAAAGCAATATAAAAATTTTGGAATGCTTGATGTGTTTAGTGAAAAATTGGTCGGTTTTGCGGAAAATTTGCAACAAAAGGGACAAAAAGATTTTGCAGGAATTGTCTATAGTGGACTTGCAAAACTTCCGATTGCGAAAGAAAAAAGAATTTCTATTCTCGAAAAAGCGATAGCTAATGCCGAAGAACAAGGTGATAAATTTCATGTTTTGGCAAGAGTTGTGGATTTGAAAAAATTGTATAAGTCTGAATGGATGTCAAAAAAATATGTTAAAACTCTTTTGAAAGAAGAAAAATGCTTGAAAGGTATTGTGTCAGATTTTGAGGAGGCTAAAAAGACTTTCAAGACTGTTTCTAAAGAAACTGCTACTGAAAGGGCTTATCGTTTGAGATTAGCTTTTGCTCGTATTGATATTGCAAAAACTTGTATGAAAGAAAACCCTAAATTAGCGTTGTCCAAAATAAAGGATGCAAAAAAGGTTTTTCAATCACAAGGTAGAACAAAAGAAGTTGATTTCGCAGACAATTTGATTGCGCAAATTACAACAAGAAAAACAAGACATTCTTAATCTTCAAAGATTGTTTTCGAAAATCTTTAAAGTTGTAAAAAAAAGAAAAAAGAATTTTAATAAAAAGGTATTTTATTTCTCTTTTATTATATTATTAGCGCAACATTCTTTCGGTATATACCGCAACTTTATTGCGGTTAAACCGAAAAATCTTTTCGGTACTATCTTCTCAAACCGAAAGAAACTTGCGGTATATTTGTTGAATTTTAGCAAAATAAAAGTCCGCTAACCATTTGGTCATCGGACTTTTAATACGGAGCAGCAGGGATTTGAACCCTGGATGCAGGTTATACCCACATAACACCTTAGCAGGGTGCCGCCTTCAGCCACTCGGCCACTACTCCAATTCTTTATTCAATTTTCGCAATCATAAAACTGCGACATGTGCATAAATTCATATTAACATAAATATTTTATTTCGTAAAGACTTTTTTATTTTTTGCTATATTCTTGACGATTGGTACTAAATAGAGTACAATAGCATTACTGAAAGGTAGCAAGTAAAATGATTGAAATGAAAGTTATGGGCATTGCCCTTGATACAAGAACGGGTTCTCCAATCGTAGTTCTTCACGATAAAGAAAATAGAAAGGCTTTGCCAATTTGGATTGGGTCAGCTGAAGCCAGTGCAATTATTAGAAAAATTGAAAATCTTTCTGTTGCACGACCAATGACACACGATTTGATTATAAATATTATTGAAAAAACAGGTTATACGCTTGATAAAGTTGAGATTAATGATGTAGAAAAAGATACATATTATGCGACTTTATTCTTAGTAAATGATAATGGCGAAACTTTGGAAATCGATTCTCGCCCGTCAGATGCAATTGCTGTTGCAATAAGAGTTGATGCTCCAATTTTTGTTACGGCAAACGTAATCTCAAATGGTTCAGTTTCAACTGATTCCGCAAAAGACGAAGAAGAAGCGCAAGAGTTCAAAAAATTCGTTCAAAGCATCAAACCTTCTGATTTTGCAAAGTTAATGAAAGATAATGATCATCACGAAAGTGATCAATAATTTATAGTTCGTTAATCATTTTGTATATAAATTTTAATTTCTCATTGTCAAGTGTTGGTAGTTTTTTCTCAATATTCTCAATGAGAAATTTTTTATCTAAGAAATGAGAATATTTAAAAATATCTTCATAAGATATTTCAAGACTGTCCAAGATTTTTTCAAGTGTTTCAAATGACGGATAATTTCGTCCGTTTTCTATTCTACTCAAGTGTTTTGGATCAATTCCGACAATTTCTGCCAGTTTATCCTGAGTGAATTTCCTCTTTTCTCTAAATTCTTTTATCCTCATTCCGAGTAGTTGCTTTTTTGAAACCATCTTGTCTCCCTTTTCATTACTTATATCCAAACAAATGCGTCTTTGTAACTATACAAATATAGATATAGTTGACAAAAGGTGATAAATAATACATAATGGTGATATGTAATAATAATTGTTTGAATAAAAGGTGATATTTATGAGGGGCTATAAAAATCGAAATAATGGATTTACACTTGCAGAAGTTTTGATAACTTTAGGAATTATTGGGGTAGTTGTGGCAATGACAATACCCACGCTTATTTCTAAATATAAGCATAAAGAGTATGAAACGAGATTTAAAAAGGCTTATTCAATGTTGGCACAAGCTACTTATGATTTACCAATAGAATATGGGCGTTGTGATGCAACTAATGCTCAAAGTATAAATGATTATGTTTTTGGTAAGTTAAAAAATATAAATTCGGGTTCGTTTCGCTTAAATGGTATGAGTTATAAAGGTAATTTCAAAACTTATTCTTTAGAAAACACAACTTCTGTGATACATCCGAATTGCTTTGATAGGGCATCGAATCAGGGTTCTTATAATTATATAGTTACGCCTGATGGAATAACATTTTCTTTTTGCACAAATTATTCTGTAGGTAATTCGATAAGTGTAGATATTAATGGGGTTAACAAAGGTCCTAATGCGTTTGGGCATGATTTATTCTTTTTTAGAATACTTATGGATGATTGTAGACTTTCTTACTGGCAAAGCCAGTGGCGAGACTGCACGGATGAAGAAAAATGTGACGAGTATTTTCAATGGACAGATGGAGTTTGTTCAAAGTCATCAAAGGCTGGAGATAACGGTTTCGCTTGTACATCTTATGCTGTTGCAAACAAATGTCCGGATGATAGCGGAAAAAGTTACTGGGATTGTTTGCCTTAATTGTTAAAATTGTAAAGATTTTTATGAAACCTGAAATTGTTTAACTTTTCAGGTTTTATAATTAGTAAGGAGTAATTATGATAAACGGTATTGATAGAGTACAACCGAATAATATTTTTAAGGTTAATCCGGTACAACTGTTTGAAAACAACCGTCAGAGCAGAACCGAAAATAATCCGTTTAATTCTGGGCTTTTTGCTCAACAAACAAATGAAACTTTTAATTTAAACCACCCAAGAACCGCTGGTGGTGCGCAAGCAAACAATTTGGATCTGCTTGCTTAATATTTCGTAATATATTCTAATATTTTGACAATTTCTTTTACGTAAATTACTTTATATAAATACAGGGAAATTATGGGGTAATTTACTATGGGAATACAAAAGCTATTTGGAATTGGTGTTGTTCGCCCATCGCAAGGAAGTACAAACCTTTATCGTACCAATTATGCCGGAAATAATTTTATAAAGAATACTTTCAATTTTGGTGAAGCAAATCCAAACAGACCTGATACAAGGGTTGCTGCAAACGCATTGGGTGATCCTCAAAAAGGTTGCAATTTATATTGCTTAGGCTAAGAAAGTAAAAAATTGTTTTTTGTATTAGTGTTATAAATAAGTTTTGTTGCATTAAATGTTGGGGTAAAACTATAGATTTTCGGTGTTTTTTTCTTAAATCCGCAAAGTCCGATAATTTTTTCTTCATCATCATTGAACAATTTTTTTAGAAATTCCATAATATACACATCCTTCTTTTTTATTGTATAATGTATTTAATTACAGAACGAGTAAAGTCAATAAAAGGAGAAATATTATGGCACAAAAAATTTCAAAAGATATGAACATTATGGAAATCGTACAAATTTGCCCTGAAAGCGTTGCAGTATTCCAAAAATACGGTTTGGGTTGTATTGGATGTGCAGCTGCGCATTTTGAAAACCTAGAAGCAGGTGCAAAAGTTCATGGTTTTGATCCAGATGCAATGGTTGCAGATATCAATGCGTTAATTGAAGATTAGTTCTTAAAAAAATCCTCTCTTAAAAGGGAGGATTTTTTTTTGTTAGAAATTTTTCAATATTAATGCAAAATTACCAATATCAAGTTATGTTACTCAATTACACAGGACATACAATGAAGTTAGGAATCTCATTTCAATGCTCTTAATGAGTTGAGAACTGCAATTAGTGTTACCCCAACATCGGCAAAAACAGCACCCCACATTGTGATTACTCCAAATGCTCCTAATATTAAAAATAAGATTTTTATCCCGAGTGCAAAAATGATGTTTTCTTTAACTATTTGCATCGTTTTTTGTGCAATTTTTATTGCACTCACAACTTTTGACGGATTGTCGTTCATAATCACAACGTCAGCTGCCTCAATTGCCGCATCAGAGCCTAATCCGCCCATTGCAATTCCGACATCTGCTCTTGTTAAAACAGGTGCATCATTAATTCCATCTCCGACAAAGATTACACTTCCTTTTTGTGTAGAAATCAATTCTTCTAATTTCTCTACTTTTTGTGCGGGTAAGAGTTCTGAGTAAACTTTTGGAATATCCAATTCTTTTGCGATGTATTCTGCCGGAATTGAGTTGTCGCCAGTTAACATTACTGTTTTAATTTGTTTCTTATTGAGGTTTTTAATTGTTGCTTTAGAATCTGTTTTTAACTCATCAGAAATTGTGATAGAACCAACAAATTCATTGTTTTTAGCAACGTATATAACAGTTCCGGCGTTTTGTTGTGAGATGTAATTGATGCCGAATTTCGTCATCAATTTGTTATTTCCAACAAGAATTTCTGAATTATCGATTTGAGCTTTTATCCCATTGCCGGATATTTCTTCAACATTTCCGATTAAAGATGTGTCGATATTTCTACCATAAGTTTCTTTTAAAGATGTTGCTATCGGGTGTGTTGAATAATTTTCTGCGTATGCTGCGTATTTCAATAATTCATCAGCGGGAATTTTTTCAACCGGTTGGATTTTGGTAACTTTGAATGTCCCTTTTGTTAAAGTTCCCGTTTTGTCAAATACAACGGCATAAGGTCTTGAAAGAGCTTCAATATAGCAAGCTCCTTTAATTAAAATACCTGATTTTGATGCTCCTCCAATTCCTGCAAAAAATCCTAAAGGTACTGAAATTACCAGTGCGCAAGGGCAAGAGATTACAAGGAAGGTCAATGCTCGTTGAAACCAAATGCTGAATTGTGCGTCGAAAAGTAATGGTGGAATTGTCGCAAGTGCGATTGCGCCAAAAACTACAATTGGTGTGTAATATCTTGCAAATTTTGTTATAAAGTTTTCGGCTTTTGCTTTTTTAGAGCTTGCGTGTTCAACAAGTTCAAGAATTTTGGAAACAGTTGATTGTCCAAATTCTTTTTCAACTTTGATTGTCAAAACTCCATTTGTATTTATGCAACCACTCACTGCTTTATCGCCAATTTTGACTGTGCGAGGAACACTTTCGCCTGTAAGTGCGGATGTGTCGATAGAAGCCTCTCCGTCAATAATTTTGCCATCTAGTGGAATTTTTTCACCTGCTTTAACTTTTATTATGTCACCGATTTTTACGTTTTCTGGATTTTTTTTGATTAATTCGCCGTTAATTTCAACGTTTGCGTAATCAGGGCGGATGTTCATTAGTGAAGATATTGATTGTTTTGATTTTTCAACTGCGTTGTCTTGTAATTTTTCACCTATCTGATAAAGTAGCATAACCATGACCGCTTCGGGGTATTCGCCAATACAAATTGCGCCAACAGTGGCTATTGCCATAAGAAAGTTTTCATCAAAGATTTCACCTTTAAATATGTTTTTTATTGCTCTTAAAACAATATCAACTCCAACTATTAGATATGCAGACATGTAGATAAAAAATCTGCTTAACCCAGTTGGGTGCAATAAAATTACGGCAATGAAAATTAAAGTAGCAATTGTAATTCTTATTACTATGCCATTTTCATTTTCTTCTTCATGGTTGAGTTCGTGTTCGCACATGATTTTATCCTCATTAATGTTTCTATTAGTATTATAATTGAACAACTATTCAATTGTCAATATGTAGGATGATTATTGTTACAAAAGTTTGACAATTGAACAACTATTAAACTATAATATAAGTATGGAAATAAGAAAAACAGACTGCGAAGCTATAAATCCTGAGATTGTCGAAAAAATCTCTCCTGATATGCCCGATTTAACTGAACTTTATGCCCTATCTGATTTTTTTAAAGTAATGGGTGATAGCACGAGAATTAGGTTGCTTTGGGCATTAGAGGAAGCTGAATTGTGTGTAAATGATTTAGCGGTATTGCTTAATATGACTAAATCTGCGGTGTCGCATCAGTTAAAAATTTTACGTACTGCAAAATTGGTTAAAGCTGAAAAGCAGGGGAAAAATGTTTATTATTCATTGATTGATGAGCATGTAAAAGTTATTTTGGAAATGGCACTAGACCACGTAAAAGAATAACAATATGCACCCAATCAGTCATTTGCAACAATATTTGTTTATAAAAATGTTGTTGTCATAGTGCTATTTGTTTAGAAATCCTGCCATTGTCGGCTGTTTAGCTGTTGTTGAAACCGCTTGTGGTTTTGGATTTTGAACAATTGGAGCTGGTTCATTTGCACTAGCTAATGCTTTTTGTTCTTTTTCTTTTGCGATAGCTTTTTTAGTCATGTTTTCGCAATATCTAGCAAGCCACATCATAAATGCAGGAACTAGAACAAGTGTTGATGCAAATCCGAATGCACTGTTGAATGTTTTTGCTCTATTGATAAATTTGTTGTCTTTCGATTTGAATACTGTGTAAATGTTTTCAAGAGCTTCTGAACCCTTAGCTTTTTCAAATGCAGCGTGAATTTCTTCAAGCGTTGCGTCTTTCAACGATTTACCATTGAAATCTTTGATAATTGTTTCGGCTTGTTCTTTTACGCCTTTATCAATATTAAGAACTTTTTTCACATCTCCACCGTTTTCTTCTAAGAAATTGAAGAACCCGTTGATGCCATTTTTATAATCTTCAATATTACTATATTTAGAAACAATTTGTTCGCTTGTTAATACGTCAATACCGGCACCTGCAGTAAAGTAATTTTTAATTTTGTGGAAAATACTCTTATTATGATCTTCTGGTTTTGCATTAAGTGCAAGTCCTGAAATTCTTGCAAACGCATCAGAGAAACCTCTAGCCATAGCTTTTGCCGCAAACAAGATTGCAGTGAAGCTTGAAATATCACGAACTAAGATTTCTTTACGTTCTTTATCGCTTTTAGCATTTGCATATCTTGGTGGTAAGCAAAATCCAAATAACAATGTAAGCATTCCCGGAACAGACATTGATGCACCATTAAATTCAAACTTACTGAATACTTTGCCCAAAACACCGTCTTTAGAAGCTTGTTTACCGATGCCTGAAGCCAAACCTCCAGTGAAAGCTACATTTTTATCTTGTTTATTTTCTACTTGTTTAGAAGTTTCTTCTTCAAGTCCCTTCAAACCAGGATCGTGTTTAAGTCCCATATTGTATAATTTTGGAATAAGTGTGTAGAATGCAACTACAGCTCCCCACATTCCGAAGTTAGAAAGAACACGAGTACCTTTTCTATGAAGATTGAAATTGTCTACAAATTTTGTTAATGAACCGTCAGATGCCAATTCTTCAACAGTGTGACCAGATTGTTTGTTTAGATATTTATTTGTTTTATCTAGAACATCACCGGTATAATCGCCCAAACTTTGGATTAAACGTTTGATATTAGAACCAACAACTTTGTCTTTACCTTCTGGTTTAAGCAATACACCCATTTCATCGCTTGATGGAGCAGCATATTGTTTTCGAAGTTTCATGTATTCTTCAACTAATTCTCCTTGAAGTTGGTTGGCAGCTTTTTTATCTTTGCCTGCACGTTTTGATTCAACTTCAACAAGTTTGTTTGCAAAATGTTCTGCTTTTGCTTTTACATCAAATTGTTTATCAGTAGAGTTGTTCAAAACATTTTCAAATACTTGAGAATAATAACCTTTTTTGAACTCATTAGTGTTTTTTAATTGAGAAGGATTTTTTGATGCGTAAGATGCAAAATTTTCACCCAAAACATTGATATGATCTACGTGAACATTATTTGCAGTTCCTGATGTCTTTTTCAAAACAGTAAGAATTCCCAATGGAATTAAGAACGCACTAGGACCACTCAAAATTTCACGAATACCTTCACGTCTTGCAAATTCCCAGTTCAAAGGTCCTGTTTTTTTACCGTTTTCATCCTTTTGTCTGTTACGGTTCAAGCCTTCATAAATTCTCGGAGCAACCATGCCAATACCGTCTTGCGCAATAAATGATGCGGCAAAACCACCCTTATCAATCGCATCCATAACTGTAACAACAGGGTTAAAACTTCCTGTAAAAGATGTTTGATTGTTTTGTTTTTGCTCATTAAGTTTTTGGTGTTTTTGCGCACCGATTGCTGAATTGATTGCTTTTATTGACATGTCCCTACTTTAAATTTTCATGACTACACATATATTTATAAAACTTGTAAATTACACTTATTGCTTTTTTCTGTATAAATTTTAAGAAAAATTAAGGTTATAAATGTATTAAGTGTAATTATTATACTTAATATTTGTTTTTTTTGCAAGTTATTTACTACAAACATAACAAAAATGTTACAAAATTGTTTAAAATACTCTATTTGTAAATAAAAAACATTTTGTAAAATCGAAAAATTGACATCTCTTTTTATCCGAGATAAGCTGATTTTATGGTAGTAAATGTTATAGGTGCCGGACTTGCCGGTTCGGAAGCTGCTTTACAGCTTGCTAAAAGAGGAATAAAAGTTAATTTGTACGAAATGCGACCTGAAAAATCAACAGGAGCGCATAAAACTGATAAATTTGCAGAGTTTGTCTGCTCAAATAGTTTGGGTGCATCTGATTGTTCAAACGCATCTGGTTTGTTGAAAAAAGAGATGGAAATACTTGGTGGAGAATTGATTAAAATTGCACGTAAATGTTCGGTTCCTGCCGGAAATGCGCTTGCGATTGATAGAGAACTCTTTTCTCAAACAGTAACAGATAGGATTAAAAACGACGAAAATATAACTATTCTAAATCAAGAAGTTTTGGAAATTCCTGACGGATATACGATTATGGCATCAGGACCTTTGACTTCTGAAAGTTTGGCAAGCTCTATAAAAGATTTTACGCAAAGCGAACATTTACATTTCTTTGATGCTATTGCGCCGATTGTTGAAAAGGACAGTATAAATTTTGATAAAGCTTTTTATGCAAGCCGTTATGACAAAGGGGAAGCCTCTTATATCAATTGTCCGATGAATAAAGAGGAGTACGAAAAGTTTTATGATATTTTGATTAACGCTCCAAAAATCGAGTTGAAAGAATTTGAAAAGAATGCAAAATTCTTTGAAAGTTGTTTGCCGATAGAAGTTTTGGCATCTCGAGGAGTTGATACGTTGAGATTTGGACCGATGAAACCGGTTGGTTTGATAGACAAAAGAACAGGTGAAAAGAATTATGCAGTGGTTCAATTGAGACAAGACAATTCAGCAAAAACTTTATACAATTTGGTTGGTTTCCAAACAAATCTAAAATGGGGTGCGCAAAAAGAGTTGTTGCAGTCAATTCCTGGTTTAGAAAATGTTAATATTATTCGATATGGCGTAATGCACAGAAACACATTTATAAATTCACCGAAAGTTTTAAATCCGACCTTGCAATCAAGAGCAAGGAAAGATTTGTTCTTTGCCGGACAGTTAACCGGAACGGAAGGTTATACAGAATCTATTGCAACAGGCATGTTGGCTGGAATTAATATGGTAAAATTGTTGAGAAATGAAGACTTACTTATTTTGCCGAAAGAAACTATGTTGGGAGCATTAACCCAATATATTAGTGATGAAAAACATGATAAATTTCAGCCTATAAATTCAAATTGGGGAATTGTTACGCCAATAGAGTTGCCTAAAAAAGAGCGAAAAAATAAGAAACTGAAAGCTGAATTGATTTCTAACAGATCTGTTGAATATTTGTCAACGATTGATATGTAAGCTAAGTGCCTAGCATCGGTTGATTTTAGTGAAAAGTGAGAAGAGAATGGTGAGTTGTGACGAACTTAGAAATTCTGGAGAGGGTTCAAAATTTATCAATTCATGACTTAACCCTCTCTCGCATGCGTAACTCGTTTCACTCGAACGCTTGCTCTCAGCCATTCGGCACGCAGTCTCGCACGGCTCACTATGTTGCACCGGCTCGAACTTGTGTCTCCCAAGAGAGAGGACTTTTTTACCAAAACATGTTATTGCGCACTTGTTGCGCAATCTCTGCTACTAATATTTTGTATGTTTTACCACGGATAGTATTTTTTCATCTGCCAACCGTCAACCATAATTAATGATGCGCAAGCTAAACCATTTTGATTTTTATTACATCTGTTTTCTTGGTCTGCAATATGGTCTTCTACAGTATCATAGTTAAATCTTGGAAATAGCTTCTTATAAAGAGAATTGTCTGTTTTTAGTCCGTATTCAAACGCAAATACATCTTTGCCTACAACATTAGGTTTCTTATTGCCGTTTATGTCGATGTAAAATTGCATGTAATTAGCATTTGTTGTTATGCACGGCATTATTTCAACTCCATCATTCAAGAAAATTTTTGTACTTGTATTGTTACAATTTTCTATTCCGCTCATAGTTGAACCGTTTAGCCCTTTGGCATAAAATTCACATTCTCCGGTTGTGTCAGTTCCGCATTTTTTTATAATTTGCATATAAGGAGCAAGGTAAGTTTCAACGTAATCTATAGAAGTTTGAATAGTTGGAGCGGAAGCATCAATAATAATATCATTGTCATCGGCTTCATTTCTAACAAGGGTTTGATATAAGATGTTGTAGCTTTTTTTTAATCTGGTTACAGTTTGTTGTTTTTGATAATTCACAATTAAACTTGGCATAGTCATTGCTGCAACAACTCCAATGATACCGAGAGTTACCAAGACCTCTGCAAGGGTGAAGGCTCTACACCAATGCCTGTAGTATGAACCAACACTGTCACAGAGGGCTACGTGCGTAGCACCTGTTTTTCTTAGTGAAAAGTGAGAAGTGAAACTTCTTAGCTGCCTAGCTGCTTTGAAATAGACTTTGCTTCTATGCGTCTTTGCGTTTAAGTATCTTAAAAAATCTATATACCAATATTTGAAATAATTAAACCTTTTCATGAAGTTTCTCCTATTAAACGACTATTTTTATTTAAAATTGTATTATATTTGTCTATTATTGTCAACATAAAGTTCTGTTTTTTATAAAAAACTAAATACAAACTTCCTTATAAAACATTCTTTATTTGTTTAGCATAGAAAAAGGAGCTAAGAAATGAGTAATCAAAAAGAACTTCTTGGAAAACGAATTAAAGAATTGCGAAAACAAAAAGGATATACGCAGGATTATTTGGCTGAGAAATTGAAAATAGAGCCTCGTCAATTGAGTAAATTAGAGACAGGAAAACATTATCCGTCGTTTGAAACAATAATTGCACTGTTAGAAACTTTTGATATTACGTTTGAAGAATTGATTTCTTTTGAACACTTAAATTCTGCAAATGATATCCGCAAAACATTGTTGAAAGATATCGAAAATATTGACGATAGCAAAATTCAAAATGTTTATAAAATATTAAGAGTACTAATCAATTAAAACAATATTTGTGATTAAGCTTTTGTATCAACATGTTTTGGTAATTGTTGAGTAGCTTGTTTATTTGTTTCGTTAGGTTTCTTTTCTTCCATTCCCAAGAATTTAAGTGCCGGATGAATAAATGCGTGGCTTACTTGCGGAGCTAAGATTGCCAAACCTAGTACGGAGCCTATTGTACTACCAAGTTCAATTGCGCCTTTTATGTGTGAATATTTTTCCGGTGTTTTGTTGTTTATCAAATCTTCTCTTAATTTATCATGGTCAAATTTGAATTGAGAGTGATCTTTTGAAAGAGAAGCAACTCTGTTTGTTTGAGATTTGTCGGCAAGTTTGTGGTATGCAAGGTATTCTTTCATGCTGTGGAATTTATTAAAACCTTCTTCCCCTTTATAGATATATTTCTTTGCAATTTTGAATGCCCCGTTTTTAAATACAGGACCGACAAGTGCCATATATATTGCTAAACAAGTTGCTTGATATAAAAATTCTTTTGCAGCGGCATATTTTTTTGTTGCAGGGTCAATATCGTTATCAATTAGGATAAATCCCGGTCTACCAACTGATTTTAAAACCGTTTCACTAGCAACAGATGCGTTTGTGTTTTGTGCAACGCTTACCAATGTAGGGTTTGTAATAACTTTTGAAATTACTGAAATCATTATACGCCACCTACTTTCATTCCTGATGCGTTAGATGCGGTGTAAAGATTAGCCATTTGTGGTCTTTCGATTGGTTTCACAGGTTGAGAAATTTGTGGAGCTTGCGGAATATTTTCTTTCACTCCTTCTTTAATGTCAAGCTTTTTCGGCTTAGCTCCTTTTTTGTTGTCGTGTGGAGCTTTCATACCCATTGCATCCATAACCGGTTTTATTATTGCAGAACAAACTGCTGGAATAATAAACAATGCAGCTGTACAAACTCCGATGAACATTAAACCTTTTTCACCTTTTTTTATGGCAGCGGTTTTCATCTCGTCTTTAACTTCGTCAGTGTATTTTTTACCTTCTTTGGCAAGTTTGTCAAATTTTTTATCCATGTCTTTGGAAACTACGTATTTGCCGAACTTACCGGCAATTTCTCCGCATACCCAATAAACAGGAATTGCGATAGCTTCTGTTAACCCTTCTCTTAATGCGGTATATTTTTTAGTTTCAGGCTTTTCTGTCTTATCCATCATTGTGAATGTTGGTCGGCAGATACCTTTTACAGTGGCAATTGCCATTACTACGTATGTTGGTTTGTTGTTTTCACCAAGTTTTTTGCATATATTTTTTACTGTTTGAAAATTTGCCATTTTATATTTTTTCCACTTCACATAAAAACTGTGAAGAAAAATTTTTGCTATTTTTGTTAACATTTGTTATAATAGTACGAAAAAATTTTTTCGTAAATGAACTTTTTTATTTATTTAATCGTTATACAAGTATAGAGGTTAAAACAAATGACAGAAAAATGTAACAAATACGAAGCTATATTTACTTTCGGGAATGAGGAAATGATGAAATCTCATTTGCAAAATTGCCCTGAATGTCAAAAAGAGCAAGAGCAAATGGATAAAGTTTCTGATTTGTTGAAAGAAGTTCGACCATATTATGTTCAAAAGAGAAAAAGTTATGCAAAACTAAAGATGGCATGTGCTGTATTTGCAATACTTTTCAGTGGAACAGTATTGGGTGTAGTAAATTTAAACTCTGATGTGTCTGATATTCTAAGATATGGAACAACATTGAGTGCAGACGATTTAGGGTTTCCTGTAGATTCTTACGGGTTGTTAATGGTGGAATAGTTAATGAATTTTAAAGAAATTATTAAAACCAACCAAAATAATGTAAAAAGTATAATTAAACTTATTACAAAAGAGGATAACGAAGATTTAGAGCAAGAAGTATATATCAAAGTCTGGAAAAATTCCGAAAAGTATAAAGAACAAGGAACTTTTAAAAGCTGGATAAATACTATTGCTAAAAATGTTTCAAAAGATTATTTGAAATCGGTTCAAAAGCGAAATCAGGATGCTTTAACTTCGGATGATGACGTTTTGAACACAGTTAAAGACAAAAAATCAACTCCGGAATTGAGGGTGATTACAAATGACAGACAAAAAATAATTACAATGGCGATTGAAAGTTTGAAACCAAAATTCAAAGAAGTTGTAATGATGTGCGAAATATACGGTTATACATATGAAGAAACCGCATTTAAACTAAAATGTCCGGTAGGGACAATAAAGTCAAGACTTTATAACGCTAAAAAAGAGTTAGCAGTTAAACTACAAGATTTATTATAAAAGAAAGGATGTTACATGTTAAAAAAATCATTAATTATGGCAAGTATATTGATGTTTGCGTCAGCTACTATGTGTTTTGCTGACACAAAAGCTCCTTGCAACTGTGGTAGACCTCAATGCAATTGTGCTAAAAAAGCTCCATGTAATTGTCAAAAACCTCCTAAAGGTCCAAATTTTGCAAAACGTAATGCAGAGTTTGAAAAACGTTTGAAACTTACAGATGAACAAAAGGCAAAGGCTGAAGCAATTCGTAAAAAAGGACATGAACAAATGAAACCTCTTATTACTAAATTGCACGAAAAGCAAGGTGAAATTGAAGGTTTGAAAAAATCAAAATTGTTAGAACGTGATAAACAAGCGCAAATAGAACAATTGCAAAAAGAAATTGGCGCATTGAAACGTGGTATGCATGAGCTTAGAATGCGAAATATGAAAGAATTTGAATCAATTCTGACATCAAAACAGTTGAAAGAATTGAAAAAAATGAAAGATGAAGGTCGTAAGAAGTTCGAAAAAGAGCATAAAAAATGCCCTTGTCCTCCGTTCGGTCCTAACGGTCCAAGACCAGATGGACAAGTTCCACCTCCACCACCGGAAGCTGAATAAATTAGATGTAACAGGGTTGATTTTTATCAACCCTGTTTTGTTATGTCAAGAATTACCCTTTCTCTTTGTGAGAGGTACAACAAAATCTTTGATTTCGAGGTGGAGGATTAAACGAATGAGATTACTACATCGTTTCCGCTCCTCGTAATGATATGAAAACAAAATAATTTATTCACTTTATTTTTACATGCTATAATTTTTTCGAAAAGAGGGAAAATATATGAAAATAGCAAAAAATATTTTAGAATTAATAGGAAATACTCCATTAGTACAAATTAATAAATTGAATGATAATTGTGTTGCTAAAATTGCCGTAAAAGTTGAAAGTTTCAATCCTGCCGGCTCCATTAAGGACAGACCGGCTTTGAATATGATTGAGGATGCTGAAAGAAAAGGTATTATAAATAAAGAAACTGTTATTATTGAACCTACAAGTGGTAATATGGGTGTCGGGTTGGCTCTTGCTTGTGCCGTGAAAGGTTATAAGGTTATTTTTACAATGCCTGAAACAATGAGTGTGGAACGCAGAAAATTAATGATGGCTTATGGTGCGGAACTCGTTCTTACAGAAGGTAGTAAAGGTATGAAAGGTGCAGTTGATAAAGCTTTTGAGTTGAATAATGAAATTAAAAATTCTTTTGTGCCTATGCAGTTTGAAAATCCTGCGAATCCTGAAATTCACGAAAAAACTACTGCTGAAGAAATTTGGAATGATACAGATGGAAAAGTTGATATCGTTATTGCCGGAGTTGGTACCGGTGGAACTGTTTCCGGTATTGGGAGAACATTAAAAAACAAAAAATCAGATATAAAAATTATCGCTGTAGAACCTTTTAAATCTCAAGTTCTTGCAGGTGGACAGGCTAGTGGACACGGTATTCAAGGTATTGGTGCAAATTTTGTTCCAAAAAACTTTGACAGAAATGTGGTGGATAAAATTGTTCCTGTAAAAGATGAAGATGCAATAAATACTGCCAGATTGTTGGCAAAAGAAGAAGGTATTTTATGCGGTATTTCATCAGGAGCAGCGATGTTTGCAGCAATTGAGCAAGCTAAGAAACCAGAAAACAAAGACAAATTAATCGTTGTAATTTTACCAGATACCGGAGAACGTTATTTGTCGAGTGTTTTATTCGATTTGTAGATTTTATTGTAACGATTTGTAAATATTGTAAAATAGCCTCAAATCCTGATATATTCTGCGATATGTTATGATATTGTACGAGGAGAGTTGGATTTTGTCTGAAATTTTGGCAATCTGATTGTTTTTATATATACAAGAGAGATAAAAATTTAGGAGAGCTTTAATGGCTGAAATTAATATTGGCAATGGACAAGGTATAACTCAAGCAATTCGTGATAAAATCGGTGCTGCAAATATCAAAAATAAAGATGCTGCAACATGGCAAAAAGTTGTTGCAGAAGTAAATAACGCACAAAATTCAAAAAGTATTTTTAAGTCAGGTGATAATTATACGACTGATTCAACAAAATTAAATGAAAAATCAACTTACCAGTCAAACTTTGTTGTTGATAAAGGGACTGTCACTATTGATGATAGTGTTTAGGCAAAAATTCAAAATTTGTTGACAGGAGGTAATGAAACAACAAAGGCTGAAGCAGAAACAAAACAGAAAACGTTAAGAGAAACAGCAAATGAAAATACAATTGGCGATTTGAAGCTTACAAAGGAAGCAGTAGCTCCTGATATGTCTTTGAAACCTAATATCGGACACATTGATGTCGCTCCTCAAGCGACAGGGAAACAACTGAATCGTATGGTTAATGGTCAAAAACAGGCGATAGAAATTTTGCATGATAAAGATGGAAATAAAGTTCGTTATGCCGTAAATGATAATGGAACACGAGGTGAACAACTCGTTACTGTTACAACTGCAGGCAAAAACACCTATGTCACAAAAAGTGAGTTTGACAAAACCGTAAAATCTGTGTTGCAATTAGGTGAAAACGATGAAATTCCAAAAGGATTGAATGCTGAATATGTTTCAATCGGAGGAGAAGCTACTTTAGTATTTAAAGGTAAAGACGGGCATGTTATGACCGGCTCAGAAGTCAAAAAATTTATGACCGATTACAAGCAAGATTTATATGATAGAACGGCACATGGTTCTGGAGAATATGCTGGCAAATCAATTAAAGATATAACTAATGAAGTTGTATCAAAAATGGATTATTCAAAGCTTTCTCCAAGTTTTATGGAGGCTGCTCTAAAACAAGATGGTGTTCAATTGAATTATGGTGGACAAAAATACACAGTTCATCAAGGAAATTTGGTTGATGCGCAAGGTAATAAATTTAGTGTTCAAAATAATAAACTCGTTCCGGTAAAAACATCTCAAGAACCTGTTCAAACATATGGAAAACACGGGAACTTGAATGTTGATAATGATAGTTCTGGTGGTCCATTTATAAAAAGTGGAAGACTTGATTTAGAATAATAGGAAGCAAAAAAGAGCAATTTGAATTTTTCAAATTGCTCTTTTAGTTTAAGTATTATTTTTATTCGGATTAAAATCCGCCCATACCGCCCATACCTTGTGGCATAGCAGGAACTTCAGGTTTTTCTTCCGGAATATCTACAACTGCAGCTTCTGTTGTTAACAACATAGAACCTACTGATGCAGCGTTTTCTAGTGCTGAACGAGTTACCTTAGCAGGGTCAACGATACCTGATTTGAACATATCAACATATTCATCATTCAAGGCATCATATCCGTATGCTGCTTCGTGTGACATTACTGTATCAATTACAACATCAGCTTTTGCACCTGCGTTATGAGCAATTGATCTTAAAGGTACATCAAGAGCGGCAGTCAAGATTTTGAAACCTATTTTTTCGTCATCAGAACCAAATGTTGTTGTTTCAATCATCTTAGACAATTTTTGTTGAACTCTTACAAGTGCAACGCCACCACCAGGAACAATACCTTCTTCGTTAGCCGCACGAGTTGCGTTCAAAGCATCTTCAATTCTCAATTTTCTTTCTTTAAGTTCAACTTCTGATGCAGCACCAACTTCAATTACTGCAACGCCACCAGAAAGTTTTGCAACACGTTCTTGAAGTTTTTCTCTATCGTATTCAGAATCAGATGCTTCAATTTGTTTTCTGATTAGGCGAACTCTGTCTTGAACCGCATTTTTGGTTTCGTCACCAACAACGATTGTTGTTTCATCTTTAGTAACTGTAACACGTTTTGCTTTACCTAACATTTGAGTTGTTACGTTTTCAAGTTTGATGCCAAGCTCTTCTGTGAACATTTCACCACCTGTAAGGATTGCAATATCTTCAAGCATAGCTTTTCTTCTATCACCAAATCCTGGAGCTTTTACTGCAACTGCTCTCAAAACTTTTCTCATTGTGTTTACAACTAATGTTGCAAGAGCTTCACCTTCAACATCTTCAGCGATTAACAACAATGATTTGCCATCACGAGCAACTTGTTCCAACAATGGAACCATATCAGAAATCAAGTTGATTTTCTTGTTACAACAGAATACGTAAGCATCTTCTAATACTGCTTCCATTCTTTCAGGGTCTGTAACAAAGTATGGTGACAAATAACCTTTGTCAAATTGCATACCTTCAACAACTTTTAAGTTTGTGCCAAAAGATTTACTTTCTTCAACAGTGATAACACCGTCATGTCCAACTTTTTCCATTGCTTCAGCAATCAATTCGCCGATTTCTTTATTGTTACCTGCTGAAATTGCAGCAACTTGTGCGATTTCTTCTTTTGTATTAACAGGTCTTGACATATCTTTGATTTCTTTAACAGAAACTTCAACTGCTTTGTCAATACCACGTTTCATAGACATTGGGTTTGCACCTGCAGTCAAGTTTTTCAAGCCTTCTCTAACAATTGCTTGAGCAAGAACTGAAGCAGTTGTTGTTCCATCACCTGCTACATCGTTTGTTTTTGAAGAAACTTCTTTTAGAAGTTGTGCGCCGGCGTTTTCAAGACCGTCTTTAAGTTCGATTTCTTTAGCAATAGTAACACCATCGTTAACGATTTGAGGTGCGCCATATTTTTTTTCAAGAATTACGTTTCTGCCTTTAGGTCCAAGAGTAACCTTAACGGCATCTGCTACTGCATCTATACCATTCAAAAGAGCTTTTCTAGCTTCTTCATTAAATACTATACGTTTTGCCATTTTTATCTCCTTATATTCTCTATTTGATTATAAGGACGTTAAGTCTTTAAGTCGTTAAGTTCATTTCGTTAATAAATTTTGATAAAATCTTAATAACACTGATTTTTGTAAAGAACTTATCGTCTTATCGTCTTATCGTCTTATCGTCTTATCGTCTTATCGTCTTTATTCAATCACTGCCAATGCGTCTTTTACAGACAAGATTTTATATTCAACGCCATCCATTTTGATGTCAGTTCCTGCATATTTAGCATAAAGAACAGTATCACCAACTTTAACGTCCATAGGTTCTCTTTCGCCTTTTTCATTCATTTTGCCTTGACCAATTGCAACAACTTCGCCTTTTTGAGGTTTTTCTTTTGCACTGTCAGGGATAAAAATGCCACCTGAAGTTTGTTCAGTATCTTCAATAACTTTAATAACAATTCTGTCACCTAATGGTTTTAACATAATTTTCTCTCCTTTTCTCCATACTGGTCATTCTGAACTTGTTTCAGAATCTACTCATCTGAGTTCCTGAAACAAATTCAGGATAAACCTCTACATTATATTTATATAACGGTTTTTCTAAAAAATTAATTTTCTTAAGGAAAAATTAATTATCTGATGGAAAAGTTAATGGATGTGTAGGTGACAAGAGGTAAAAATAGCAGCATTAAGTGAAAAGTGAGAAGTGAAACGTGAAAAGACCGTATCGTTGAAGATATTTTGGTTCATATCGCCAACACATTCTTCTTTCCCCTCGCCCCTTGTGGGAGAGGGTAGGGTGAGGGGTGTAATTTTTTGCAACCACTTGAAAAACATCAAAAAATTTGTTAAAATAATAATATATTTATGAAAGAAAGAGAGGAAAAAGATGGAATTCAAAGAAAACAAGCTCGTCGGGGGGGGGCAATAGTCTAAAACCCTCTCATAGTCATGATGTACACCTGTTTTTAAGACGCTTAGCCGCCTTCACTCTTGCGGAGGTTTTAATCACTCTCGGCATAATCGGAGTTGTTGCGGCATTGACGCTTCCTTCTTTAATCGAAAATCATAAAAAGCAAGTTATTGTTTCTCGTTTGAATAAAGTTTATTCGACTTTAGGTAACGCATTTATTACAGCAAAGGAACATGAAGGAGAGGTTGATAGTTGGAATTTAGTCGACTATACCCAATCAAGCGAATATGAAAATAATGTTTTGTATTATATTTTGCCGTATATGAAAACATTGAAAATTTGTAAAAATGAGAGAGGTTGTTTCCCTGATATTTCTTATGGTTCTATTGGTACTACTAGCTATGGAATAAATATTGAACGTAAGGATTACTATTCAAAAGCTATTTTGAATGATGGAGTTTTGATAACTGCATTAACTCATCGTAATAATTGCACCAATGAAGGTTCTCCTTGTGCGTCTATAAGAGTTGATGTAAATGGTAGTAATCCTCCAAATATTTTGGGTATAGATTTGCATACTTTTCTTGTTTTTAAAGACAGAATTGTACCTGCCGGAGCAGTAAAAACACTTGATGGAAGCTTTTACGAAAATCGAGGAGATTTATGTACGGCTCACGTAGTTTATGAAAAAAATTTGGATTTTATTAAGGATAAAAAGTGTGAAGCTTATAAATAAAAATCAATAGTTGGGCTATAAACAAAATTTGTTTTTATGTTATTCTGAAACTATGAAACGGGTTATCTTAATTATCTTAGTTTTATTAGTAGTTTTGGGTGTTGGCAAAGCTTGCATTCGTAGAGATTTGCCGACAGTTGACAAACCTGTTTTGAGAGAAAAAGCAAAAATTGTTGATGCAAATTATCTTATTCCGAAAAATATTACAATTAATGGAATAGATTACTTGCAATCACAAACTCCGATTGGAAAATATGGTGGAACTTTTGTTTCTTCGACTATTGGTGAAGGTCCAAAAACTTTCAATCCGTTCAATACAAAAGATAATATTTCAGCTCAAATGTCAGAAATAATGTATGACGGGTTGGTTACTACTAACCCTGTGACTGGTGAAACGATTCCAAAACTGGCAAAATCATTCTCTGTGAATGGAAAAGAGTATATTGTAAAACTTCGTCACGGTGTAAAGTGGTCTGATGGTAAACCAATTACGGCTGATGATGTTGTTTTTACGTGGCAAAATATAATTTTTGATGGGTTTGGGAATACCTCAACGAGGGATTCTGTAATAGTTGATGGTAAGCTTCCGACTGTGGAAAAAATTGATGATTATACAGTTAAATTTGTTACACCTGAACCTTTTGCTCCTTTCTTGCGAATGTTAGCCTCTCCGATTGCTCCAAAGCATATATTTCAACCGGCGGTAAGTCGTGGAAAAGAATATTTTGAAGGTTTTTTATCTACAAACACAAACCCAAAAGAGTTTGTTACATCTGGGGCGTTTCGGTTGAAAGAATACGTGCCTGCGCAAAGGGTTGTGTTTGAGAGAAATCCTAATTATTATGTGATTAATAAAGAAGGTAAAAAGTTACCATATCTTGATAAATTGGTTTATTTAATCGTTGGCGATATTAATAATCAGGTTTTGAAGTTTGAAGGAGGAGAACTTGATGAAATTAGCCTTCAAGGAGCTAATGTCGCTCGATTTAAAGAGATGGAAAAACATTCTAATTTTACTGTTTATAATATAGGTCCTGATACAGGAACTATGTATCTTTCGATGAATATGAATAATCGAAAAGATGAAAAAGGTAAGTATTATGTTAATCCGAAAAAACAAGTTTGGTTTCAGGATAAAAATTTTAGACAAGCTGTAGATTATTCTCTTGATAGAAAAAATATGGTGTTTAATATTGCAAATGGTCTGGGCTATCCTTTGTTTACACCTGAAACCCTAAATTCAATCTTTTTAAATAAAAATTTGAAGCCTTATGATAAAGATATAAACAAGTCTAAAGAATTACTTAAAAAATCCGGTTTTTATTGGGATAAATCAGGGCATTTGATTGATAGGTTCGGAAATCATGTAGAATTTGATTTATACACGAATGCCGGTAATACTGAGCGTGAAGCAATTGGTGTTATGGTAAAACAAGATCTTGAAGATTTAGGTATGAAGGTTAATTTTAAACCAATTGAATTTAATTCATTGGTTAATAAACTTATGGCATCTCTTGATTGGGATATGGTAATAATGGGCTTTACTGGTTCTCCATTAGAACCGAATGGCGGAAAAAATGTTTGGTTATCTGATGGTACTTTGCATATATTTAATCAAAGGTTAGAAAAAGATGCAAATAGTTCTCGATATAATTTTGAAAAGCGAATTGATTATTTGTACACTCAAGGAGCTTTGGCTACAAAATTCGCTGATAGAAAAAGGTTTTATGACGAATATCAGGCGATAGTTTATGACGAAAAGCCGTTGATATATATTTATTCTCCGATAAGAATTGTCGCATTAAGAAACAAGTACCAAAATATTTATCCGACAAGTTTAGGTGGAGTTACGCACAATATTGAGGAAATATGGAGAGTGAGAAGTGAATAGTGAGTAGTTCGTTACAAAAAATAAAAATTATATTTTGTTAGAAGTCTTGAAAAGGACTATTCACCACTCACCAATCACTATTCACCAGAGAAAAACAATGCAAATCTTAAAATACATAATAAAACGAATATTACAAACCATACCATTGCTTATAATTGTGTCATTGATAAGCTTTTTTATCATTCGCTTATCACCTGTTGATCCGTTGGCAGAATTGAGGTTAAATCCGTCTGTTTCAAAAGAAACTTTGCAGAAAGAAACTGAAAGGTTGGGATTAGATAAACCAATTATTGTTCAGTATGGTAAATGGGCAAAATCATTTGTTAAGGGTGATTTAGGTATTACATCTACCGGTGAAAAAGTTAGTACAAAGTTGAAAGAACGTATTCCAAATACGTTGTTATTAACCTGTATCGTAATTTTCTTGTCATGGACTGTTGGTGTCCCGTTAGGAATATTAGCGGCAGTGTATTGGAAAAGTCCGCTTGATAGAATGCTTACAGTGTTAACTAGTATTGGAATGGCAATCCCTTCGTTTTTCTTTGCGGTATTGTTGTTGATTTTTGCCGTAAAAACGGGATGGTTCCCAGTTGGAGGGTTGACAAGTTCAAATTTTTTAGAAATGACTTTTGTTCAGAAGGTCTGGGATATTACTCATCATCTTATTCTTCCCGTAACGGTATTGTTTACGTTATCCTTAGCAGGTTTGCAAAGACAAATGAGGGCAAATTTGCTTGATGTAATGGATAGTGATTATGTGAAATTCGCTCGAGCTAAAGGTTTGAGTGAATTTAAGGTAATAATTAAACATGCTTTGCGAAATGCGGTTAACCCTCTTATAACTCTTTTGGGATTTGAATTTGCCGGATTATTAAGCGGGGCTGCATTGACTGAATACGTTTTTCAATATCCGGGTTTGGGCAGGTTAATATTAGAGGCGGTTTTGAAATCTGATATAAACCTTGTTATGGCATCTTTGATGATGGGTGCAGTTATGCTTATTATAGGAAATTTGATTGCAGATATTTTGCTTATTATTACTGATCCTCGTATTAGGGAAGGAGGGCAGGCATGATAAGAGATTTGATTAAACAATTGTGGAAAGATAGATTTGCAAGAATTGCGCTTGTTGTTCTTGGAATAATTTATTTTGCGTTATTTTTTGCAGATTTCATAGCTCCTTATACAAAAGATTTTTCTGATAGAACTATGGCTTATGTTCCGCCATCAAAGATTTTTACTATTGATGAAAACGGAAAGTTTTCAAAACCTTATACTTATAACTACAAAAGAGAATTTGATTCTGTAGATTTGAAAATTATTTATTCATTAGACAGAAGTCAAAAACATTATATAAAATTCTTTTCTCAAGGACAAAAATATAAGTTTTTGGGATTAATTCCGATGAAACGCCATCTTATAACTACAGATGAAAATGGTAGATTATACTTGTTAGGAACAGATATTAACGGTCGTGACGTATTTTCGAGAATACTTTTCGGCGGAAGAATATCTATGACAATAGGTTTTCTTGCCTTGTTTGTATTGTTTCCTATTGGACTTTTGTATGGCGGTATTGCAGGGTATTTCGGCGGTAAAGTTGATATGCTGATGATGAGGTTTGCGGAGGCGGTAATGTCTATCCCGAGTTTTTATCTTTTGATAATTCTTGCATCTATTTTACCATCCGGTATGACAAGTGTACAAAGGTTTATGCTGATTGTTGTAATTCTTGCTTTGATTGGTTGGGCTGGTTTTGCAAGAGTTGTGAGAGGAATGGTTTTGTCTATTAAAAATCAAGAATACGTTCAGGCAGCAAGATCAATCGGAGCATCAAGGTTTAGAATAATTGTAAAACATATTTTGCCACAGACTACAAGCTTTGTAATTGTTGCGATGACGTTGTCTGTTCCGTCTTATATTTTGTCAGAGTCAGGTTTGAGCTTTTTGGGGTTGGGTATTCAACAACCTGATGCAAGTTGGGGGAATATGTTAAAAGAGGCACAGGAATATACAAATATAATTTATCGCCCGTGGCTATTAACACCAGGATTTTTAATTTTTATTGCGGTATTGGCTTTTAACCTGATTGGTGATACAATTAGGGATATTCTTGATCCGAAAAGCAAGACGAGATAAAGACAGTTAAGCGGTTAGGGCTTTTAGTGGTATATGTCGCAGTTGTTTCGGTAGGTAGGGTTTTCTAACCTAGCATCAAGAAATAAAAAAGTTCTACAAGAAAGGAATTAGATGGAAAGTTTAGGTTATATATTTGATATAAATTTGGTTATAAGAGTTTTATCTGCGTTATTATTGGGGTTTGCAATCGGTTTGGAACGTGAAATGACCAATAAATATGCAGGTTTGAGAACTAATATTTTAGTTTGTTTGGGTGCTTGTATTTTTACAATAATTTCTATTTATGGATTTCCGACTTTTGCAGATGGAGATAATGTGATTGTTTCTCAAGCAACTGGGGTAAGAGATACGGCACGTATTGCCGCTCAAGTTGTTACCGGTATTGGTTTTATCGGTGGTGGTACTGTCCTAAGACATGGTGCTACAGTTTTTGGCTTGACGACAGCAGCTACTCTTTGGGTTTCTGCCGCAGTTGGTATGGCGTGTGGGGCAGGAATGTACGGCTTGGCTCTTGTTGCAACAATTTTATCAATTATGGTTTTGGTATCTGTTAGAGTTTTTGAAAAAAATGTACTTATTTCAAGTACAAAAAATACAAAAAGATTGAAAATGAGTATTTCTTGTACAAATGAACATTCAAACGCAATTTATGATTATATTATCGAAAACTGTAATCATTTAAGAGAGATTTCGAGAAAACTTAATAAACAAGACGATAATATGACGAAAATCAATGTTATTCTTGATTTTGTTGGCCATAATCCAATTCAATCTCTTTATAAAGACTACCAAAAATTGGAAGGTATTGAATCAATTTCTATTCAAGAAGTTGTTGATTAGTTATAAAATTTGTAACAAAATATTTACAGGAGATAGTTTTAGATTTTGTAAGGGGGCAAAAATTTTTATTTTTTGTCCTTTATTAGTATATAGGGAAAAATGAAAGGAAAATATGGGACAATTTTTAAACTCAATTAATGAGGTTAGAAAGAATTATTCTAAATATGATGATTGGGAACAAAAGCAGGCTGATGAGCGTGCTAAAAAAGAATATTTGGCTAAAAACTTACAAATCCCTGAAGATAAACTTGAATTAACTAAAAAGCGTGCAGAAACAGTTATAAGAGCTACAGAAATGATGGATGCACGTTCAGAAGATAATTGTCAAAATATGGAAATGTTGACAAGTAACCTCGCAGCAATTCCTGTACTTGCTTTGTCTGTGTTGCAAATTCCTTTAACAGATTATGCTGCGGATAAAGCTACTTTTAAAATTAATGAAAAAATCCGAAATCTTTCATACAAGGTGCAAAATCCTCATTTGACTTCAGAAGAACGCCAAGCTATTAATAATGAAATTACTGATTTAGTAGAAAAATCTTCTAAAATTTCAAAAAAAGTAAGACTATATAGTCCGCTTGCTATGATGGGGTTAATGTTGGTAAGTGCTGTCGGAATGATTTTGTGGGGTAATTCTAAGCAAAAAGAAGCCTCAAGGATAGGCAGATATCAGGCTAAACAAAATGAACTTAAAGATGAAAAGAATTTTGTGATTTATACCCCAGAACAACTTGAAAAAGCAAAAGAAATTGCTAAAAATATTCCTGATGAAAAGGAAAAGAGTAGCATTTCTAAGATGATTAAGGAATTAAAAAAAGTTTCTAATGATAAAAAAGCTTATAAAAAATGGCTATCAGAAAAAGATCCAAATGAAATCGAAAAATTAAAGTCGGTTAACTTGCAATTGAATAGCGAATCATATCAAAGAGCGAAGGAAGATCAAGAATTAATTGTTGATGCGGTAAAAGAAATCAACGTAAAAGCTGAAGAATATTCTGAAAATGTTGAAAATTCATTTGATACATTGAGTACTTTGTCATGGTTGATTGCAACTCCTTTAGGATTTGGAATTAACAAGTTAATGAAGCTGGTAAAAGCAGACAAGAAAATTAGAAATATTGTTTCTGTCGCAGTTCCGGTTTTAACATCAGTTGGTATTTCAATGTTCGGAACTTTAGAAGAAAAGAACGCTTCAAGAGTTGGTCGTTATAAAGCAAGACAAGATTTGTTGAAAAATCCAGCAAGATTGATGGCTTATTCTGATGAAGAAATGAAACAAGCTGAAAATGTCAAAGCTAAACCGCAAAAACAAAGTTTCTTAGAAAAATTGGGTGGAAGTTTTACATTCCTTTCAACTTATATCAAAGATAAATCTGCATACAACAAATACAAAAAGATAACCCAAAAACAAAACGAAAAACTAAATAAAGCATTAAAAGAAGTTGAAATTACAGATGCTCAGAAAAAAGATGCACAAGCATTGCAGAAAAATGTATTCAGAGCGTTTGATGAAGTCGATGAAATGTCGCAAAGATATTCAGAGGACACAGAAGCCGGAACTGAAATAGCAAAAGAAATAGCATCTTCTGCTTGGTCAGTTGGAACAATTTTAGGCTCAGCGTTCTTAGCAGTATCTGTTGTGAAAGGGAAGTTCCCGCTTGTAAAAGTTGCAAATTGGTTGACTAATCTGTCTTTTGATGCGAAATCTCCAATAAAATTGGCGATGAATAATATTAACAATGTCGTTAAAAATTCTGATAAAAAGACAGTTCAAAAGTTCCAAGAATCTATTGTAAACGGTAATTTAAAGAACTTTTTGGGTTACGAACGCAATAAAGCTTTTAAAGAGGCTGTGGAGCCGTTGTTTGAAGAATTTGCTAAAATTGGAACGGAAGGTATTGCAAATTCTATAGCAAATGGTGGTAAAAAAGATATGGCTGCAGTCTTTTCAGAGTTGTTCAAATCTCATTTTAAACAAACAGCAGTTGCAAAATGGACACGTAATGTGGTTGCACAAAGTACAAAACTTTGGGCTAAAAAGAAAGCTTCCAATGCGGATGTGGAAATTCCTAAAGATATACAAGAAAAATTAGGAATGAATTTTAATTACAAAAACTACAAAACGTTGATTAATACCGGAATTGTAGCCTCTGTTCCATTGTTGGGTACGATTATTGCTGTTCCTTATGCGTTCAATGCTTGGTTAACTGATATTCAAAAGAAAGCCGGAAAAATCGGTATTATGAAGGCTATGGATAAAATTGATGATCCAAGAGTTTTTGCATCAGAAACAACTGCTACTACTAATCCTACAAAAACTCCGCAACCAAAGCCTACTCAAGTGGCAGAGAACACAAATTCTCAATTGCTAGACAAATTTAAACAATCGGCAGTATAATTTCAAACTCTGTGATTTCGGTAGTTGATTTTGTTAATTTTAAAGTTGCATTTTGAGCTTTTAAATTATTTGCGCAAATATGCAAACCTAATCCTGAACCAGTTGGCTTTGTTGTAAATCCTTCTTCAAAAATAGATTTTTGCTTTTCTTGAGAAATTGGTTCGCCGTCATTGGAAATTTTTATATGAATGTAATCCCCTTCAATCTCAAGAGATACGTTGATTTTTCCCTCTTTTTTTATTGCCTCGATTGCATTTTTTATGATATTTACTATGCAAGCTAAAAATTTGTTTTCATCAATAAAAACTTCTGCATCAATATTAATGTTACTTGTTATTTTAATCTTTTTGTCGCTAATATAAGCAGTTGCGAGTTTAATTCCTTCTTCGAGAACTTTTTTTATATTCACTTTTTTAAGGTTAAAATTATCTAGCGATTTTAAATCCAATAAACTATTACTCATAATTTTTAAGGATTTATTTATGCAGTTTAGTGCATTATTAAGAGAAGTATTTTGTATTCCTTCTTTTTCTAAATTCTTTTTAATAATTTGTGTATAAAGTTCGCAAATTGATATGTGGTTTCTCATTTCGTGTGCGATACATCTTGATTGCTCTTTTATTAAATCGTTCATAATCACCCTACATTAAAGGCTCAGCTCACAAGTGGGCTGAACCTTTACATACCTTATTAGTATCATTTTATTTTATTAAACAGCCATTTTTGCACGTCTTCTATTTGCAAATCCGTTGTTTAGTGCGTATAAAACCGCTTGAGTTCTGTCATTTACTTGTAGTTTTTGGAAGATATTGTTTACGTGAGTTTTAACTGTAGTTTCTGAGATAAATAGTTTTGCGGCAATCCCTTTGTAGTTATTACCCTGTGTGAGAAGGTCTAAAACTTCTTCTTCTCTGGCTGTTAAGTATGTAAGAAGATTTTCTTCTGCAGAAGCTGCTTCTTCTTTGAATGAGCGTTGGAAGTATTCAAAAAATCTTGATGTAAGTGCAGTTGGTAAATAAATTTTGCCTGCTGCAACTTCGTCCATAGCATAGATAAGTTGTGCTGATGCCATAGTTTTTAACACATATCCTTTAGCACCCAATTTCATTGCTCTGAAAATTAAGTCTGTATCATCATATCCGCTCAAACAAATAACTTTGATGCCCAAATCTAATTTTTCAATATCTTGTAGAGCTTGAAGACCATCTTTTTCCGGCATATTTACATCCATCAAGATAATATCAGGTCTGTATTTTTTAGCCAAATTAATACCAATATTTGCACTTGTTGTTGTGCCAACAACTTCGTAACTGCTTTCAAGTGTAATTAATTCTTTTACCCCTCTCAAGTGATCTGCATTGTCATCAATTAATAGAACTCTTGATTGTCTTTTAAACTCTCTCATTTTTATCTCCCTGTTTTTGTTCCCTCTCTACTCTATTGATACTACTACTTTTAGATGGTTATTTTCATCCATGTTCTGATTGATGTTTGTAGGGTGAGGGTTTGAGAATTTGTCTTACATCTATAGATTGATATAATCCCTCAATCATGCTCTACACCATGCTTTTGCAGATTTAGCCGCATGGTTGATAAAATTCTTTATTTAATCTTTTTAGACTAATCTGCTTGTGGTATAATTTTTTCAAAAAGGGAGAATGTGTATGGAAATTTTAATATTTTTAGGTGGTTTTTTTATTGGTGCTTTGTGCGTGTTTATTCCGTTCAATATAATTAACAGAAATAATAAAAACTCTGCTTCTGCACAAGACGAGATGCTTAAGCAGATGAATGAACAGATGAAATTGTATTTTGAAAATACTGCAAATAAAATTTTTAAAGAAAGTACGTCAGAATTATCTGATAGCAATAAGGAAAAGTTGGAAGAATTTTATAAGCGTTTTAAAGAACGAATTGAAGTTTTTGAAAAACGTGCAGAAGAAAATTTTAAAGCTGAAACCGAAAACTTTACAAAATTTGATATGAATATTAAAAATTTCTTGGAAACAGGTAATAAAATTTCACATGATGCAAATTCATTAGTGAATGTAATGAAATCAGATAACAGAGCGTCAGGCAGATGGGGTGAAATAGTTCTTGAAAGAGTTTTAGAGGTTTCAGGCTTAAGAAAAGATGAAGAATATAAAATTCAAATGGGGACAGCAGAAGGTAGACCTGATGCGACTGTGTTTTTGCCTGAAGGCAGATGTATTTATATTGATAGCAAAACATCTTTTGCTGCATGGGATGGTTATGTAAATTCACAATCAGAAGATGAGAAGACTATTCATTTAAGACAGTTTATTGACTCTACAAAAGCACATATTGCAGGCTTGGCAAAAAGAGATTATTCAGTTGAGGATGCTTCGCCTGATTATGTTTTGATGTTTATTCCGATAGAAAGTTGTTATTCTTTGATGTTTTGTGACGAGTGTGCATTATGGGATTATGCGTGGAAAAATAAGGTTATGCCGGTTTCACCGTCTACCCTTTTGGCTGCATTGAAGATTATTAACTCTTTTCATGTTGTTGACAGGCAAAACAAAAATGTTTTGGAAATGGCTAGGTTATGTGGAGGTGTTCATGATAAATTTGCTGCTTTGTTGGCGGAATTATTGAAGATTAGAGATAATTTGAACACCTCTTTAAAGAAATTAAACGGTACCGGAAATATTATCAATCAAATCTCTAAGTTAGAGAAGTTGGGGTGTTCTTACGCCAAAAAACTTCCTGAATTGCCGGAAGATATTGCAGAGGATTAATATTCTTAGATGGAGTTAGGCTCTTTGTAATGGAAAACAAAGAACCAATATAAAAAACTTGATTTTATTTTACTATAGTGATATTTTGTAATTATGATTGAAAGACCTAAAACCGCTAAAGATAGAATAATTTTAGCATTGGATGTTGATAATTTAAAAGAAGCTCGTGAATTAGTTCGAGAATTGAAAGATTATGTCGGTTATTTTAAAGTAGGTTTGCCGTTGATTGTGAACTATGGTTTTGAAGCTTTTCGTTTGCTGGAAGAACACGGAGCTAGATGTTATTATGATTGCAAATTTCATGATATTCCACATACGGTTCAAAAAGCTTGTATCAGCTTAGTAAAGAATAATATCAATTTTTTCAACGTTCATATTCAAGGTGGTTCAAGGATGACATCTGCTGTGGTTAAGGCATCTCGTGCGGCTGCAAAGTCTGTAGGAATTGAACCTCCGACTATTTTAGGTGTAACTTTGTTATCAAGTTTCGGTCAAAAAACTTTGACGACTGAACTTTGTGTGGATAAAAATATTGAAGATTTTGTTTTGCAGCTTGCAAAAGTTGCGAAAGAGACCGGTTTGGATGGCGTTGTTGCGAGTGCTGAAGAAGCTCGAAGGATTAGAAAAGAAATAGGTGATGATTTTATAATTTTATGTCCTGCAACACGCCCGACTTGGTCTTCTGTAAACGATCAGGTTAGAGTTGATACTCCTAGAGATGCAATTTTAGCTGGGGTTGATTTTATGGTTGTAGGCAGACCGATTACATCTGCAGAGGATAGAATTGGCGCTGCAAATATGATTATTGACGAAATTGAAACTGCGTTGGAAGAAAAAGCAGCACTTGTGTAAAAACGGTTTGTTTGAGTGAAACGTGAGAAGTGAAATGTGAAAAGACTGTACCAAATAAATTGTTTTCCTCCCTGATGAGGGAGGTTAGGTGGGTGCTATTTGAGAGGAAAATATATAAAATTCTACATCCTAAATTTAATTAATTCTTTTCCAAGGATAATCTTTCGGAATTTCCCAATTATTCATTTGTATCCATTTTGTACAGTAGGCTAACCTTGCATTAGTTGCGTTTTCGTTGCAACCTCCCCAAACTGCATTCTTAAGTGATAAATAATTTCCGTCCCAAGCGAAACTGTATGGTTCAACTATTCCTTTGCCATCAAGATTTTGGTCAGTGTTCTTTTTATTAAATTGAAACGCAAAATAATTTTTAGGCTGATATTCAATTTTTCTGTTTACAAAAAAGGTTATATCTCCACCATTGCCATCAACTCGATATATAAATAATCCGTACGGTAGATAAATACAAACTTTCTCTTGCTCACAATTTTCATAGTGATCATATTTTATATATGGTAAAATGTAGTTTTTTACGAATTCTAAATTTTCCTGATAAGAATTGTCATGTGCTGGTTGCATCCATAAATCTACATCTCCGTTTTCTGCAACGGATAGTTTTATTGCGTTGTTAATTTCGTTATAGAATTTTTTGACAAATGATACTGTTTTTTGTTTTTGGTAGTTTGCTACAACAGAAGGAAGCGTTAGTGCAGTAACAATTCCGATTACTCCAAGAGTTATAAGTACTTCTGCAAGCGTAAAACCGAATTTTTTAAATTGTAGTATGTTTTGCATTTTAATAAATCTCCAAAATCTCAATATATGTTGTTAAAAATGATAACAATATATATATACATGATAACAATATTTTCTGGTTTGTCAATATGTTTTGAAAAATAGTAAAATGTTTCTATGTTAAATATCAAAGAGGAAATTCAAGTTTTATTGTTACGAAAAGGACTTTCTATGTCTAAAATGACAAGAAATCTGAAAAAAGAGGGGTTGTCAAACATAAATGTAGCAAGCCTTTCAAGAATGTTGTCGACAAAGACAGTTAAATTTGAAACAATTCAATTGATTTTGGATTATTTAGGATATGAATTAAATATTGCTCATAAGAAAAAATGATTTTATTCACTTACTAATTCTTTTGATTTTTTGTATTTTTTCTTATATCTATCAAAAGTGTAGATTGTGTAAATTTTTCCATCAGATGAGATTTTTATTGAGTTATTTAAATCTGTTCTGTAAATATCTGTTTTTCTCAATATATCAAGAGTTCCTCTGTTTGGATGCCCGAATGCGTTTGGACCTGTTGATATTATAGAAACTTTTGTTCCTAAATGGTTCAACATTTCGGAATTTACAACATGAGGACCGCCGTGATGCCCGACTTTTAGAACTTCTATATTATGCGGAATATCTTTTTTTAGTTTGTTAAAAGCTTTAATTCCGGCATCGCCAGTAAACAACATATCAAAATCTTTGTAGCTCAAAAGGGTTATGATAGATTTTTCGTTGTCTTCTTCTGAATTTGCAAAATAAGTTCTTAGCTGAAAATCGTTTTCCTGATAAATATCAGTGTTATTGGTTGGAAGTTTGACCGGAATTTGTAGTTCCTTTATGGTTTTGTAAATATTTACAGATGTCATTGTTTTGTCGGAGAATGAATTGATATAAACCTGTTTGATATTCAAATTATTCATAATATCAACTGCTCCGCCTGAGTGGTCGTTATCAAAGTGGGTTATAATCAAGGCTTCAATATTCTTTATACCTCTATCTTTTAGATATTTTATTATAATTGAATTTGCTTGTGCTTTACTTCCTTTGTAACCTGCTCTACCTGTGTCTATGATGAAGTATTTGTTTTGTGGAGTTTTTACAAGAAAACAATCTGCGTTTTGTACGTCAAATGTAATTATTTGTAAATCTTTTGATGGAATATTTATTAAGCTTAATCCTAAAATTATGAATAATGCTGAACATAAAATTGTTAGTTTTTTGTTAAATCCGGTTTTTATAGATAATGTGAAAAATAGGATTAGTGCATAATACAATGCGATTTGGAAGATGTTTGGATGCGTGGTTGTTAAAAGTGAGCCTGAAAAATTGGCAAAAAAGTTTGAGATAAAAACAATTGCGTGTAGAAAATAATTCAGGATAAAATCGAAAAACATACATATTTTGTCTGTGTATGGTGTAAATCCTGCAAGAATTGAGCTGATAAATCCCCCAAAACTTATTACGCTTAAAAACGGCATACTGCAAATGTTTGCAAGAACAGAATAAGTGCTGAATGTATTAAAATAAAACATTTGAATTGGTGCAACCCAAATTTGAGCAATAATAGGGATTAAAAACGCTCCTATCAGCCATTGTGGAATTTTAGAGTCTTTAAATCTTTCAAATATGACGTTTGCGGTTGTCAAAAGTCCGAAAGTTACGATAAATGATAATTGGAAACCGACATCGTTGATAAATGCCGGATTATAAATCAGCATTACGGTTGCAACAAACGCTAAAAGTGCGACTGTGTGTGCATCTCTATCAATAAGTTTCCCTAGAAGAATAAGTATAAGCATTAAAGCGGCACGAATTACGGATGCACCCAATCCTGTCATCAGGGTGTATATTATAATTACTCCGATACCTGATAATATTGTTAATTTGAAAGGAACTTTGGTGCGGCGCATAAAAAATACCCAAAATCCATATATAAAGGCAACATTCATCCCAGATGCCGCAAGAATGTGTAATAATCCCGAATTTACGAATGAAGCCTTTATGTAATCAGGCGGTGCGACAGCATCGTCACCAAAAACTATTCCTCCTAAGATTTCAAGATTTGGCGATTTTAGATATTTTGAATGCTCCTCAATAATATTATCTCGGACATTGTTTAGTTTTTGTAAAAAATTCCATCTGTAAGACATGGTGGAAGTAATTGATTTTGATGTGTCTGAGTAAAAAACGGTATAAGTGTCAAAGTTTTTCAAATATTTCCCGTAGTCAAATTGAGATGGATTACTCGCTTTAAAAGGAGTTTGAATTTTTCCTGCGAGTTCGTATTTATTACCGATTTTGAATTGAGAAACGTTGTTTCCAGAATATGTAACAAGGGTTTTGCCTATAACATTTTGATTGTTGATTTTGTTAACTTTGAAGAAAAATTTTGTTTTTTGGGGAATGGAATTATTTGGAATACTTACGACTTGACCTTGAATAGTAACTTTTTGCGGAGCGAAAGTAACCAGTTCATCTGTTTGTTTGATTTTGAAATACGAGTTGAAAAATCCGAAATAAAAAATGAAAATCCAAAATAAAATATATTTTATTGGCAGGTAATTTTTTATGATTGCAAGTATAGCAAGAACGGTTATTATTGCACTACAAAGTATCCCATTGTCGTTGAAGTATGCTAAAATTCCGCACATAAAGATGATTGCAGTTGTGAACATTATGGAATTTTTGTTCTGTAATGATGAATTTATCGCTCCCTTTATCATTTTTTTATTTTAATATAAAAGAAAATTTGAATATTCTTTGTATAAAGATATGTAAATAGTTTGATTAAAAAAGCAATTAATTTTATTTTTGCGTTTTAATAAAAATAAGTTTGCAAATAAGGGTGTAGTGATGATTAGTTCAGTATCTTCCTTAAATTTCAATACAAATTACAGACCAGCATTCTCTGCTCAAGAAAATGCGCCCCAATCTGTTAAAGCTGATAATATTAATAAAATAGAAAATTCGGATAAAAAAGATAGTTTTTTATTAAAAGCAAAAAATATGTCCCCAGAACGAAAAACTTTGGTAATGTTTGGAATTGGAGCGGCGTTGATTGCTGCTGGAATATTGGTTAAAAAAGCGTTCAAACCTAAAACTGTCGTTAATCCTGCCGTGAAAGATATGTTGGAAATTCCAAAAGAATTTAATAAAAAGTATGTGAATGAACTTATTGAAAGAATGAAAACAAAGTCAAATTTAAAAGAGGGTGATGCAATTTATTGTATTCCTCGTAAGATATTTAAAGATGTTTTTGGGCATAATGCGGATGATATGAATAAAATTTGTGATTATTTGAAGATATCTGAAAATGGTTTCGTTGCTGCTCCTGCACGCAATACAAACGGGATTTTGCAAATAAATAATTTTTCTGAATTTAAATTTATTGAGCCTGAAACCAATACAATATTGGCATTTGTAAACGAAATAAAAAACGGGAAACTAGTCCCGCTTTTAGTTTAATTATTTGTTAAAAATTTTTATATTAATCTTTTGAGAAAACCCACCAACCCTTGTGTTTTTGAGAAGGTTGAATTTTAGGTTGGGCAATAATCTGTTGTGATTTAATTGGAGCATTTGGTGCAAATACACTTGTTGACAGTGTGTTTATGTATTTGTTGTTTAAGTGTGCATAATCAAATAAGATTACACCTTTTGCGTTCAATTTTCTTGCCTCATGGATTTGTCTGATTAAGTCTTCATCTGAGCCACCCATAAATGTTACAAATAAACCAGCGTAAAAGTCTGTTTTGGCAGATTTTGCGCTAATAACATCTGTCATCATTTTGTTTGCGGTTTTAGAATCACAAGTCAAAAATAATGGCGTAAAACCATCTAAATAATCTCTTGTTGACCAAGTTTTCCAATCTTGTTGTTTGTTATCAAGTGCAGTTTGTCTGTCTGGGAAGATTACGGCACTTATGTATGTGTGAGTTTGTCTGCCTAAGCATCCAATTTTTTTTACCATATCAGTAACTTTTTCTCGCCTATAATTACACCAATCTTGCCACAATGGATCGTTTTTGGTTAGACTTGCTGGATCAACTCCATAAATTGATTTAAAATCGTTTCTTGCATAATCTGTATAACCCCAGCTTGTTGCATCGTTTGAAGATACAGTGTTTGGATATCTTATATAATCAATATTGATGCCGTCAGGTCTGTATGTTGTTACTATTTCTGTTGCTAATTTTAACAAAAAGTCTTGTACATAAGGATTTGCGGGGTCTAAGAAATAACCGTTGTGTTCAGAAGTTGATTTTGACGGTTCAAAAGAATTTATATCTTTTTTTAATTTATTGCCCCAAGATGGGTTCATTGCAAGTATGCTTTGTGGATTGTCTTTTGGGTTTTGCACTCCTGCATAGAATGTTTCAAACCAAGTATGAATTTTTATATTTCTTTTGTGAGCCTCTCTAATCCATATTGCAAGTGGATCAAATCCTTGAAATTGCTCATATTGAGGGGTAAAACCGTATGCTGCCATAGTTTGGCTCGGAAAAATAGTCTTCCCATGATAGTAAGTTTCTAAGAATATATTGTCAATTCCAGCTTGTTTAATTTGATTGAGTGTTGATACAATTTCTTGTTCAGATTTTTCTGTCGGTCTAATCCATACACCTTTGAGTTCATTTGCTTTGTAAGGTAAAACACTTTTTAGAGCATCATTTGATGCTTCAATTGCAAGCTGAGAATATTTTTGTACTTCATCTGGGGTTTTTCTTGCTTTTTTAACGTAATCTCTTGCATCATTTATGTAGCTATATGGTACTTTCCAGTTATAATCAGGACTGATAGTTCTGTAATATTGGAGCATTTGCTCTGCTTCTGCTATTTTTTTTTCAGATTCAAAAATATAGCTTTCTGATGTTGTATATGTGTAAACTAAATTAGCATCTTTATCTATATATATTTTGGTACCAACTTTGATACTTGAATTTATCCAGTTTTTAGCTTTTCCATGTCCGCTCAAGACAATTCCGTTTGCAGGAATATATGAATCTGCTCCAGATAATTCTGTAACAGTATTATCTTCAACAACAGCCTCCGCACCGAACTCGTTCGTGTTTGTTCTAACTCCGTAGTTAGGAGTATAAATTACTAGTTGATTTGCTCCTCTGGCTCCCGGAAGGTAGCTACCGGCTTTGTTGGTTGTGGCAGTAGGATCAATTGCGTTAATCCAGTTTTTGGTATAGCTGAAAACAACTTCACCTTTTGCCGGTTGATATGGTTTAAATACTAATGGAAGTTCTTCTTCCGGTATTACGATTTCTGAATTATCAAGATTTATTTGATTTTCATCATCTACTAATAATTTTGTTTTAATCGGTTCAGGGCGTTTCCTTGCAGTTAGTATTGGGGTAACGTCTTCAGCTTGACAGGTTGATGTTACAAAAAACATTGCTGCCAATATTAATGTTATTTTTTTTATATCCATTTTTTCTCTCTTTTACTCCCTGATGGTCTGAAATTTTTTCTTTTTCTATAATAACTCATAAAAATGATTGAGCCAAATTATTTATAATAATTAAACAAAAAATCGACAAATCATAAATTCGAATTGTCGATTTTTTTTGTATAGATTTTTTTGTATTACAAATCTCCGATGTTTGGAGAAGTGTGAATTTTGTGATTGTTCTTGAAAGATTGATCGTCATAAGCAGGATCCATGTACATAAAAAATCTTCTTACGCCTCTAACGATACCTTTTTTATAAATTTTATGTTCATAATAAGTAGGCACTTCTTCACCATTAGCTTCCGCAATTGATTTGTGTGTTGCTTGAATAAACACCGGAGAATATCCGTGATTTTTTAAATAATCTTCGCTAACAGTATCAGCAGTTGTTAGTTCTGCATAAGCCGGTAATGCTGCAAATAGTGCTGCTATTCCTAAAATTAAAAAACAATTTTTCATTTCCACCTCTGTTGTGTTGTGCGTATTTTATATTATATATAATAATACATTTTTCAGTAGTTACAAGAATATTATAATCTCTTTACAAAAAACTTCCATATATTATTTGTATGATTTTATTATAATTTCTTCCAATTTTTCAAGTAATTGATTTTCTGGAACTTTGGCAATAATTTCGCCTTTTTTGAAAACTATACCTTCATTTACTCCGCCAGCAATTCCAAAATCTGCATGTCTGGCTTCCCCAGGTCCATTAACTGCACAACCCATAGTTGCGATAGTTATAGGTTTGTCAAAGTTTTTAAATCTTTCTTCAACTTTTTTAGCAAGTCCGATTAAATCAATTTGAGTTCTTCCGCATGTAGGGCATGAAACGAAGTTAACCCCTTTCTCTCGTAATCCTAAGCTTTTTAGAATATCAAAGCCGGCACTGACTTCTTCTACAGGGTTTTCTGTTAAAGAAACTCTTATAGTGTCGCCAATCCCCTCTGCCAAAAGTGTTCCCAAACCTACAGATGATTTTATCAAACCTCCACGTAGAGTTCCTGCCTCAGTTACACCTAAATGCAGCGGATAAGGAATTTTTTCTGCAATTGAACGATATGCTTCAATTGTTGTTAATACATCTGATGATTTTAGTGAAACTTTAATTAAATCAAAATCTAAATCTTCAAGAATTTTGATATGTCCAAGCGCACTAAGAACCATTTTTTCAGATAGAGGAATATCTTTGTCTAGCAAATCTTTTTCTAAAGAACCGGCATTAACCCCAATTCTGATAGGGATTTGTTGCTGTTTTGCTAAAGCTACAACTTTTTCAACATTCTCTCTTTTTCCGATGTTTCCTGGATTTAGTCTAAGAGCATTAATCCCGTTATTTATACATTTGATTGCTAATTTGTAGTCAAAATGAATATCTGCAATTAAAGGAACAGGAGATTTTTTTACGATATCTTTTATCGCATCAGCTGCTTCTGCATTTAACACTGCTAATCTAACCAGTTCGCAACCTTTTGCGGCAAGTTCATGAATTTGAGTTAGTGTCGTTTTTGTGTCACGGGTGTCTGTGTTACACATAGATTGCACACTAATAGGTGCATCTCCGCCAATTTTTATGTTTCCAATTGAAATTTGTTTTGTTTTTCTTCTTTTTATCATATCATTATGATATCACAAAAAAGGAGAGTAGTCATGAAAGTTGCGATTTTATCAGATATTCACGGAAATATGCAAGCACTTGAAAGTGTTATGAAAGATATTAATAAAAATGAATGTGAAAAAGTCTTGTGTTTAGGGGATTTAGCAATGGCTGGACCTGAACCTTCAAAGGTTATAGATTTTGTAAAATCGCAAAGCAATTGGACTGTAATACAAGGAAATACCGATAAGATGATTGCGGATTTTTCGCCGGAAATTCTTAAAAATACAGAAAGAGTTTTTCCTGTAATGGCGCATGCTTTAGCGGATGATGTCTTGTTTTTGTCGGATGATAGAAAAGAATATTTGAAAAATCTTCCGGCTCAAAAAGAATTGAAAATTGAAGGTGTAAAAATTTTGATGGTTCACGGTTCTCCTCGCCGAAATAATGAAGATATTTTGCCAGATATGCCAATTGCGCAAATAGAAGAAATTATTAAAGGGGTAAGTGCTGATTTGGTTTTTTGTGGTCATACTCATATTCCGGCAGGCTATCAAACAAGTACAAAGCAAACAGTTGTAAACGTTGGTAGTGTCGGTAGACCAATGATCAAAGATGCAAAATCTTGTTACTGCATTGCAAATTTTGACAACGGAAGTTTTTCTATTGAACACAGATTGTTGGATTATGATAGAGAAAAAGCCGCAGAGATTATGAGAAGTCGTGCTTTTGATGGCGCAGAAAAACTCGCAGAGATGATTTTACATCCGACTTCAAGACATGTTTAAAATTTAGAATAAAACGAGAAACTTATTTATTATTTGAGGCTAAGTTTTAATTCCTTTGAAGCTTTGTTAATTAATTCTGGAATAATGTTTTCGTAAATAGCAATGTCTTTTTTGTTTTTTATCATATTGCCGTTTTCGTAAACTTCGCCATTATTATTGACTGAAAACATTAAAAATTTTGCTGAATTGTCTTTTGAATAAGCAGAATATTGAACGTAAAGATTTCTTGCTTCAGGACTTTCTTTACTAGCAACTGTTGCAAGTTGAAAATGCTCTGCTATTGATGGATCAAATTTGTACATTTTATTTGGCTCTAATTGAGTTGTAAATTTTTTAATGAGTGCAAAACTTTCGTCAGATAATTTTGACATTGATTTTGTTGCCCCTGAAAAAGAAACTGTATCTCCAATATTGTTGGAATTTCTAATTACATTCGTATTATTGCTACGTTGAGGCATAATGTTTGAACATCGATTGTTAAACATGGAATTATTTCTAATTGCTGTTATCATATTTTTTCACCTTTCAATGCTATTTATAAATCCTCTAAAAATATTTTTTGCTATTATAATTCAAAAAACTTTACAGTACAAGTAAAAAAATTTTAAATTTTGATAAAATTTTTATTTGTGGTAGAATTAGAGCTGAGGATTATTTTATGTATATAAATAAAGAACAACTCGTTTCTTATATCAAGAAATTGAATGAGCCGAAAGTTTTGGTAATTGGTGATTTAGCCATAGATGAAATGATATATGGAGATGCTGAACGAATTTCTCGAGAAGCCCCTGTTTTGATATTGCGTCATTCAAATACAAAATTAATTTTGGGTGCAGCTTCAAATGCTGCGCATAATGTTTCAACTTTGAATAACGGAAAAGTTAGCGTAATTGGGGTTTGCGGAGATGATTTTCAAGCTACCCAGCTAAGAGAAACCTTTGAAGAAGCAAACGTAAATTGTGGTTTGTTAGTAGTTGATCCTTCACGAAAAACAACTACAAAAACAAGAATTTCCGGTTCGATTACGACTTCAATAACACAACAAATTGTAAGAATTGACAGACAAACAAATGCTTTGTTAAGTCCTGAAATAGAGGAAGAAGTCTTGAAACAAATTGAAAGAGCTATTCCAGAACATGATGCGGTAATTCTTTCAAATTACCATATTGGAACATTAACTCCAAAAATTATTCAAGAAACAATCAGACTTGCAAATCAATATAATAAAGTTGTTGTAGTTGATGCTCAAAAGGATTTGGAAATTTATAAAAATGTAACTTCTATGACACCAAATCTTCCTGATACTCAAAAATCAGTCGGTTTTGAAATTGAAACAGAAGAAGATTTAAAGCGTGCTGGTGATAAGTTGTTGGATGCTACCAATGCAAAATCAATTCTTATAACTTGCGGAGCTGATGGAATGTTTGTAACTCGTGCGCATGGAAATTATACAAAAATTCCTGTATTTAACAAATCAGAAGTATTTGATGTTACAGGTGCAGGTGATACGGTTACTGCCGTTTACACTTTGGCTTTAGCGACTGGTGCAGAGCCTTCTTATGCTGCAATTATCGGTAATATTGCTGCAAGTATTGTTGTAAGACAATTTGGTTGCGCAACAACGACTATAGATGAAATATTAAGTGCTGTTGATAAATTATAATCAATGGTAAAATTATATGGAGAGAACTTTTCATGGAAAAATTTACAGAAATATTTAAAAAATTCAAAACGGTTGACATTATTATAGTTGCCGGTGTAATTTTAGCCTTAATTGTAGGCTTTTTAACTTACAAAAATTTTAGACAAACAGCTGCTAAACAAATTGAAGCGACTTCTAAAATTTCATTTCAAGTATTTATTAGAGGTGTAACTCTTACAGGAAACGAAATTCCTCTAAAAGCAGATGACAAAACTTTTATCAGTATCAGAAATGTTCCTTATACAGATCTTGATATTGTGGATGTTAAAGCTGATAGAAAGAAAATTGTTCTTCCAATTTTGAACAGTAAAAAAGTTATGATTGTAGAAGATGTTTCACAAGCTAATATGTACGATATTACAGTAACACTGAAAGACACTGCTAAAATTACTAAAGATGGTGCAGTTGTAGGTGGAAACAAAATTAAGATGGGATTACCTATTACTTTGGAAGGTAAGGATTACAAATTTAACGGTACTGTTTCTGACTTAAAAGTTATGCCGGAAACTGATGATGATAAATTTCATAACTCAATAAATACAGACGACGATGTTCAATAAGATTTTAAAATTTACTCAGAAAAAAACAGGATATTTATATAATAATAGTTTATTTTTGCAGAATATTGATAAACTAATATTCGCATCAATTATGCTTGTGTTCTTGACATCTACCGTAATGTCATCTGACGTAATCGGTTTTATTGCCTTGATAACAGTATTTTTGACGATTGTAAAAGTATTAACAAAGCCGAATGAAACTTTAAGTTGTAAATCGTTTGAATTGTGGCTTTTGGCTTATTTTATGTTGGTTATAGTTAGCCTTGCAGGTTCAACATTATTCCACTTGAGCTTGAAAGGCTTTTTCAAGACTTTTACATACATGGCGTTTTATTTTTCACTTGTTCAGTATTTGAAAAATAATAGAAATAAAATTCAGTATTTGTTAGGTGCAATCGGTTTATGTGTTAGTTTTGAAGCTATAACAGGATTTTTGCAAAACTTTTCACATGTTGAAGAAATTTCCGGTTGGCAAGATGTTTCAAGTTTAAATCCAGAAGAAGTTATGACAAGGGTTTATGGAACGCTAAAACCTTATAATCCTAACCTTTTGGGAGGTTATTTTGTCGCAGGAATTCCGTCTTTGTATGGTTTGGCTGCATACTTTTTAGCTGATAAAAAATACAAATTCGCAATTGGTGGAGTTTTGTTGGCATTGTTTTCGACATTAACCTTATTTTTGACTGGTTGCAGAGGCTCTTATATCGGAATGATGGTGGTATTTTGTGGAATGTTTGCGGTTAGTGCAAAATATTTATGGCAGAATTATAAAGCTATTTACTTGTCAATTGTAGGTGGTGTTGTAGCGTTTGCAACAACTGCAATATTGCTTGTTTCTTCTTTGAGAGCGCGAGTTTTATCAATTTTTGCAATGAGGCAAGATTCTTCAAACTCATTTAGATTTAATGTTTACCATTCGTCTGTTGATATGTTTAAAGATAATTGGTTGTTGGGAATTGGTGTTGGTAACCAAAATTTCAGAGAAATATACGGACTTTATATGAAAACAGGTTTTGATGCTTTGAGTGCATATAATATCTTCTTAGAAATTGCGGTTGAAAGTGGTTTATTTGCACTAATTGCGTTTGTCGGATTTTTGATAACATTGATTAAAAATTCGGTTAAATTCATACTAAAATCAGCAGATACAAAATCTGTTATATTTGCAGCAACTGCATTGATTTCAATATGTGCGGTATGTATTCATGGGTTGGTTGACACGGTGTTTTTCAGACCACAAATCCAATTCGTTTTCTGGACAATGGTTGCAATTGCAAGAACTATTGTTGTTGAATAAATTCCACTTATTAAGCTTATGTAAAGGCATGGTATTATTGTGCTAAACTAATAATAAGGATGGTAGATTAAGAAGGAGATATAAAGATGATACCTATTTTAGATTCAAAACGTCAATATGCTACTATTGGCACAGAAGTTGAAAAAGCAGTATGCGAAGTTTTGCGTTCTGGTTCTTATATTCTTGGACCGAATGCTAAAGCTTTTGAACAGGAAATGGCTGATTTTATCGGTTGTAAATATACAGTTGGCTTGAACTCTGGTACAGATGCTTTACACTTAGCTTTGCGTGCATTAAACATTGGTGCAGGAGATGAAGTTATTACAGTTGCATTTACATTTGTTGCTACGACTGAAGCTATAGGTATTGTTGGTGCTAAACCTGTTTTTGTTGATATTGATAAAGATACATTTAACTTAGACGCATCTAAATTGGAAGCTGCTATTACACCAAAAACAAAAGCTATTATTCCTGTTCACTTATACGGTCAACCTTGTGATATGGATGCAATTATGGCAGTTGCTAAAAAACATAACTTGCACGTAATCGAAGATTGTTGCCAAGCTATTGGTGCTTTGTATAAAGGCAAAATGGTTGGTACATTCGGTGATTTCGGTTGCTTGAGCTTCTACCCGACTAAAAACTTAGGAGGTATGGGTGACGGTGGCTTGATTATGACAAGCGACGAAAAACTTCGTGATAGAGTAATTGCTCTTCGTAATCACGGTGGTGCGGTTCGTTATCATCACGATGAAATCGGTGTAAATAGCCGTCTTGATGAAATCCAAGCAGCTATTTTGAGAGTAAAACTACCTCACGTAAAAGATTGGAACGAAGCAAGACGTAAACACGCTTATTATTACAACGAATTGTTTAAAGATTGTGCAGATATTCAAACTCCGGTTGAATTGGATGATACATATTGTGTTTACCACCAATACACAGTAAAAATCCCTAATAGAGATGAAGTTCACAAAATGCTACAAGAACGTGGTATTGGTGCAATGCTTTATTACCCAATTCCTCTTCACTTGCAAAAAGTTCATGAATATTTGGGTGTGGGTAAAGGTTCATTACCTGTTTCTGAAAAGAATACAGAAATGGTTATTTCATTACCAATGTTCCCTGAATTGACAGAAGAAGAACAAAGAACTGTTGCATCTACATTGATTGATTGTATAGAAAAATCAAAATCAAAAGCTACAGTGTAGTTTAAAAAGATAATTGAAACCAAAATCATCCGAAGCTTATATCTGTTTCGGATGATTTTTTATGCCATAAATATTTTTGTTGCAGTTTCTGGAGGTCTAAAAAATGGGTTCATTCCGACCATTCCTGCTCCATCGTTGAATGCTATGTCGAACGCTCTTGAATCAAACTTGGTTGTCGTGTGTTGTGCGGTCAAACCTAAAAATTGCGTTTGATTGTACATCCTGTTAATTTGCGCAGGATTGGAATCATAGTTTTGTAATGTGATTTTTTCAACGGCAGAACTTGAAGGAGCTTGTACTCCAGAAATTGCTTCTATTCCACTCATTCCGCCTTGATTATTTGGCATGTTTTTATCCTCTTTTTAAGCAAATAGGTTCAAAGTTCTTTGAACTTCTTCGCAAAATCCGTTTTTGTATGTGTATTCTGTTGGTGGTTGTCCGTTTACTTGTCCGACATAACCCATTGTTGGTTGTTGCCACAACCCCATGCTTCTTGTGTTTGCGAACGGGTTTTCACCATCAATTGTGTTGGTTGAATGGTTGTTTGCTGATTTGTAAAGTTTAACGGCATCAACCGGATTGAAATATTTGCGTGATACTGAATCGACTTTGTCTAAAGCACCCATGATAAATTTCCTATTTTATACTCTTATATATATAAAGTATATATTGATTAAATAATTGCCTTTTGTAGATATAGTTCGTTTACAATTGTTAACATCTATTTATTGCATTTACCTATGCCCAAAAATAAATACAAACTAACCAATTGTTAAGAATTGTAAAGTGTAAATCCTACACTATATAAGGGTTTTCAAAGTTTATAAAAAAATATTATTTCCTTCTGTTGACATTTAAAATGTTATATGGCATAATAATTACATAAGATTTAAGTGTAGTCGAAACACTAAATATAAATAGATTCATTAACCCCAAAAACATATAAACTCCTAAATAATAAACACTAAAAGAGACCATTAGGATGCAGAAAACGACCCACTCAGCAATGAGTGGTTTTTTTTGTGTGCTATTACGTAGCTTATAATGCAATAAGGACTATAGGTTTTTTAGTGAAAAGTGAGAAGTGAAACGTAAAAAGACCGTATCGTTATGAATAAGTGAATGGTGAGTGGTGAATAGTGAGACCTTATTGGTAAAATTATTTTGGTGCATACTATCTCCAACACTTTTTTCTTTCCCCTCGCCCCAACGTGGAGAGGGTAGAATTTGTTAATGAACGAAGTGAATTTACAAATTCGGGTGAGGGGTGTAATTTTTTGTCACGTACTATTGTTTTGTAATTACAACCAAATTTCTTGTATGATTTTCTTCTAGCGGTAAGTCATATTGAATTACATCTAAAACTTTTGCTTTATATTTTTTTAGTGAAGGTTGAGCAGCTTCAATTTCTTCAGATGCTTTGACTGATTTATACGCAATAAAGTAGCCGTCGTTTTTTAATCTCGGTATTGCGTATTCTACAATTTTTCCTAAATTTGCTACGGCTCTTGAGGTAATTATATCAAACTTCTTCTCAAACGTTTCTACACGGCCACAGAGAGGTGTTAGATTGCGAATATTTAACTCCTCTTTTATTGCGGAAATTGCATTGATTTTTTTTCTGATACTGTCCATTGCCGTAACTTTTATATTTGGATAAGCAAGAGAAATTGGAACTGCAGGAAATCCTCCGCCTGTACCAAAATCTAGCAATGTAATTTCTTTTTCATCAAGTGAAAATTTATATTTATCAAAGAATTTTTCAATTGCTAAACTATCAAAAACATGTTTTTCCCATAAAAGTTTTTCATCGTTTTTGGATATTAGGTTAAGCTTTGAATTTTGTTTTAAAAAAGCCTTCATATAATCGTTAAAAAATTCTTTATTCTTCATTATAAATCCTTTTTATGTCATTTATTCGCATTTCAATTTTTTCAATATTATCTTTTGTGAAATTATCTTTTGCAAGCGTATAAGCTTGTTTGTAGTATTTTAGTGCATTTGTATAATCTTTTCTGTTATAGTAAAAATCTCCCAATGCGACATCTGATGATGCGATGTAGAATGGTTCGTTTAATTCAATTGCACAATTTTTAGCTCGTTTAAGGTATTCAATTGTTTTTTCAGGAGCTTTGTTTGTATTGATTTCGGCAAGTTTCATTGAAGAAACATAAATCCCGTTGTTATTTTGCGTAATTTCATCCAATCTTAAACTTTCTTGCAAGTATTTTATTGCTAAGTCAGATTTCCCATTTTCATCAAAAATTGTTGCAAGGTTGGTTAAAGTAGAAGATAGGTATTGGTTAATTTTGGGATCTTGTGAGGTTTCTACGCATTTTTTGTAATATTTTACTGCGGTTTCAATATCCCCTTCTTCATCGCAATTTAGTGCGTATTTAAAATACAATTCTGCAAGAACATTTTTCTCAATTCCTTCTATTCTATCTGGGAGAATTTCTTTTATACTTTCCCCTGTAATGCTTGCTAATAAAAGTTTTGCTTTTATTTTAAGGTTTTGAGAAATGTTATCTTCTACAATTTCTTTTAATATTGCTTTTGCTTTTTCTCTTTTGAACGTTATGTAGTAGATGTTTGCGATTTCATATTTGCATTCGTTAATTTTTTGAATATCACCGGTTGAAACATAAAATTCTTCTGCTAGTTCGTAGTATTTTAATGAATTAAACCAGTCTGAAAGTTTGTTAAAGTTTTCTCCCAATTTGGTGTACAAAGTTGGTAAGAAAGTATAAAAATCGTCATCAGTGTTGAGGGTTAAAGCTTTTTGCAAAATCATAATAACTTTTTTGTAATTAAATTTTTGTTCTTCTTTTTTTGCAAGATTTAATAAATTCACTAATGACATATTTTTGATTTCTTCAAAAGTTTTCGTGTTTTTATCTGAAATATCAACGAAATTATTTATAGAATCTGCAATTTTGTTCATAATTGCCATTTCGTTTGCTTCCGAATCAAAAACAAATGAAATTTTCTTTATTTGTTCATCTTTTTCTTGTTTTGTATGTGGAATTTCAGGTGTTACTTTTTGTTCAATAAATTGAATTTCCGGCATTGGCTTTTGTGGTAATACCGGCTTTTTGGGAATAAACAAACTGTGATATTCAATTTCTGAACGCATAGTCTGTCTTGAAATCAATAAATCTCTTTCAAGTGGTTTAAGCGGAAGTTGAGTATTATATAGCTCAACACAACTTTTATGGATTTTTATAGCAATGTTGTCTGCAATAGAGTTTTCAGAGATTTCTTTGTAATAATCTTGCAAATAAATCATTGCACCTTCTCTTGTCAAAACCATATTGTCGACAAGGAATGCGATTTTGTCTGCGTCATAAAGATGTAAAGTTTGCAAAAGTTTTACGTTTACAGGATGACGCATAATGGTTAAAAATCTTACTAAATGCCCGCTTACCGGATCGACAAGAGAAAGAGCTTCTCTTAATATAAAGTCGTTAAAAGATAAAAAACTTTTTGTGTAGCCTGATAGAAATTCCATTAGGTTAAGTTTTCTAATTTGCATAATTTTTATGGACAAAGTCGTGTAAAAATAGTACCCTCTTGAGTATTTATATAATTCATCAGAAAGTGGACCTATTTGTTTGAAATCTTCTGATTTTAGGTATTTTTCAAAAATACCTTTATCAAGAGCCGAAATTGCCACTCTTTCAAAATCGGTAGTAAAATCATTGTAATCAAATTTTCTGGCAATAAGGACAAATTTAACTTTTCCTGATTTGGCTAAATGGTTTATAAAATCGAGAATTTCTTGTTTGTTGTCTTTTGTAATTTGTTCAAAAGAATTTATTACAATAACTATCGGTTTTTCAATTGATTCGAAATAAGCATTGATTTTTTGTGTGAAATTTTCGGTTCTGGCTTTTGGAATTTGGATAATTCCTTGTGCGGTTAACTTTTTGAAATTATCAAAAAATTCTAACAAAATATCATCGAGAATAGTTGTTTCAAAACAGTTGTATTTAAGAGTTATGACATCATCTTCAAGAAAAGATAAAGCTTGGTTTACAATCAAAACTTTTCCAGTTCCCATAAAACCGTTTACCAAAAGAACTGGTGTTTGGGTTTGGAAAAATTTTGTAATCTTTTCGATTTGGTTAAAATTGTTTTCAATCAAATACGGATTAATCCCGATATCTTGTTTTTGTACGATTTTTTTATCAACAGCCTCTTTTATAAATTCCATAAAGCTATATTAATAGATTTCTTAAAATTTTGCAAATCAAAAATTTTTATAGTACAATTTTGTTAGAACGGATAGGGGAAACAAAATGGAATTTTTCAGAAAACATCAAAGAGCTATTGTTGCAATAATTGCAGTTACATTTATTGCGTGGACTGTTGGATTAATGCTGTTGCCTCTTATGGTAAAATAGGTATATTGTGGGTATAAATAGATTTGTAAAAAAAATGTTTATAGTATTTGTAGCATTGCTTATAGGTAATATAAGCCTTGTTGCTGATGCTAATCAATTGAAAACAATTCAACATAAACAAAGAGTTACTCATGAAAAAATTAAAAGATTAAAAGTTTTAGAGCATCTTGAAAAAAATAAACTTTACAAAAACCAACAGAAATTGGAACAGGCTTCAAATACTTTGCAAAAATCAAAAAACCAATATTCTAGTTTAGAAAGTCAATTGGCGCAAATGGAAAAAGATTTGAACGCATCTGTTGCAGAATTTAACAAAGCAAATGTCGATATGCGCAAACGTATTCGTCAGGTTTATAAAAACCAAAGAACAGGTATGTTTCAATTAATTTTGACTTCAAAGGATTTAAATTCATTGTTGGATGTAATATATTTTGAAAAGATAGTTTTGAAGAAAAATTATGCCCAAATTCTTGCCATGCGTGCAAAATCTCAAAGAATTGCGGCTATGAAAAGAGATGTTCAGGCTAAAAAAATTGCTTTAGCTCAATCAATTCAAGAGATAAATTCTCAACAAAGAAATATTAAGTCCGCAATTGCAATGAACCAAAGTATGATAAGCAAGTATAAAACAGATAGAAGGACTTATGAAAGAGCGGAAAGAGAATTGGCTCGCCAATCAGCAAGTATTCAAAGTATGATTGCTCGTAACAGAGGTCGTTCTACTGTAAAAATTACATCAACAGGTTTTATGCGTCCGATTGGCGGAAGAATTACATCTCCATTCGGTTGGAGAACTCACCCGATATTTAATAGTAGAACATTTCACTCAGGTGTTGATATTGCTGGACCAAATCATGGAAGTATCCATGCTTCAAACTCCGGAAAAGTTATTTATTCTGGTTGGTATGGAGGATATGGTAAGGTTGTCATCTTGGATCACGGTGTTGTAAATGGAAGACCGACTACAACCTTGTATGCTCACATGTCATCTATAAAAGTTGGACAAGGACAATTTGTTCATAAGGGAGATGTTGTCGGGTACGAAGGAACTACCGGTTACAGTACAGGACCGCATGTTCACTTTGAGGTGAGAATTAACGGAAAACCAAACAACCCATTGAATTACATTTAGGTATAAAGGCGGAAAATTGAAAAAATATTTATTAACAACAGCATTAATATTATCGATGTCAGCAAGCGGAGTTTTCGCTGCTGATACTATTACTTCGCCTGCGGATTTAGAGAAACTTTTTAATGAGAATTTTTACGAATCTCCAATGGGGATTACAATGCCTAATGTTGAGGTCGTTGAGGGCAGTAATATTAAGCCTGTTAGAGGTATGCCTCTTTTCAAAAAAACTCGTATTAAAGTTACAAATTATTTGAGAGAAAAAGATTACAAAAAAACTCTTGAATTAATTGAAAAAGAAAAACAGGAACAAGCTCGCTTAGAAGCTGAAGAAAATGCAAAGCTTAATAATGAGTTAAATATAAATTATGTTGAACCAGTTAATGATAATGAAAAGGTTTCTAAGAAAGATAGAAAAGGTAAAAAAGACAAAGAAGAAGTAACATCTAATTCAGATACGACTTTAGAATTGGAAGGTGGGGTAAAACAACAGGTTACATCAAATGATGTTGTTTTGGATGCTGATAATGTTGATTATGATGACAAGACAATGGATATTATTGCAACCGGTTCTCCGGTTTTGGTATTCCCGCCACAAAACGTAACTATAAAAGCCGATAAAATGGTTTATAATAAAGTTTCTAATACTTTGAAAGCATATGGGAAAGTAGAAGTAATTAGAGATGGAAATCATGTTTTCGGAGATTTTCTACAAATCAACATGAACGAAGAAAATGCGTTTATGGATAATTTGCACACAAAAGCATCTATGATGACGGTAAAAGCAAGATCTGGTGAAATGCAAGATGATAAAATTATTTTATATAATGGTAAACTGTCATCAGAAGATCATTATATTTTGAATTTGGAAACCAGGATGATTGGTGGAAACCATTTTAACAGAATGATGCTTGATGATGAAGAAAAATCGTCAATTACAGATGCAACAGGTGACACTACAATTAATATCAAAACAAAAGATATTTTTGTAAATGCTAAAAAAGATCATGATGTTATAACTTTGAAAAAAGCAAAAATCAGATATGGTGACGTTAATTTATTTACTTTCCCTTCTATTTCTGTTCACACAAATAAGAAACATGAATTTTTTGATGCAAATTACCCTGAATTTGGTTCACGTGGTAGATTGGGAATGTTTGCAGGCCCTGGATTTGTAGTTGATACTCCGTTGCAAAACGGTTCTACATTAAAATTGATGCCAATTCTTAATAACAAAAGCGGTATAGGTTTTGGTGGTTTGGCAAAATATAGAAGTGCAACTAACTATACAGATTTTGGTTATGGTTCGTCAGCGGATGTTTTCATCTTAAAAGGCAGACAATATTTGGATGATAAATTATATTTGCAATACGGTGCAAATTCGTTCATGGATGAATGGTTCTTTGGGCCTAGAATGCCTAAATATACTGCTGAATTGGTTTATCGTGATAGTGGCGTAATCCCATCTACTATTGGTAAAGGTTTGGATTTGAATTTTCAACACCGTTTTGGATTTGGTTATATGCAGAACAATGACTATAACAGGTATGGCGAAAGTATTGCAAGAAATGATATTGGGACAACAAGAACCAGATATATGGCAAATATTGATCAAACATTGTTCAACTATACAAATCCTGAAAAGCTGATGGCTTTAAATGTCGGATTGGTATTGCAAGGTAGTGCTGCATTATATGGTACAGGTGATACTCAATTTGTTGGTAGAATTGGCCCAAGAGTTCATACTCAATATAAACATTGGATGCAAGATGTTGGATTTTTTGCATCGGCTTATCAGGACGGAACTCCTATGCAGATGTACGATATGTACAGATACGGTCATGCAAATGTATATATTAGAGAAGCTTTGCGTATTAATAAATATTTGACTGTTGCTTGGTCTGGAACTCTTACGATGACTGGAGATTCACCAAATGGGGAAATGTTCCAAGAAAACTCCTTTATTGTTGCTTTAGGACCTGATGATTTTAAATTAAATATTGGTTATGACTGGGTAAGACAGCAAACGTATTTTGCGTTTATCCTTGCTATGGATACAAAAGGTTCTGGGGTAGAATTTGAGAAAATGGAAATTAAACATCCTGATAGACTTGCCAAAAGCAATGATGAAAAAGTTGAGTTGAAAGTTTTTGATACAGAAAATTCGGTTGATAACAAGCCGGTTGCTAAAAAGATGATGTATGCGGAAGTAATTGATATTGAAGACCCTGACAGGGAGCAGTTATAGATGAAAAATTTAGAAGAATTAAAGACTGAATTGATTGAATATGGCAGGCTTGCCGGAGTAAAAAATTTTACTCCCGGATATTCAGGTAACTTTTCTGCTCGTTTTGAAGATAAAATTTTGATTACTTCATCTGGTTCTTCAAATGGTTATTTGTCTAAAGATGAACTTGTTTTAATGGATTATGATGGACATTTGGTTGAAGGAAATAAAAAACCGTCTTCTGAAAAGATGTTGCATGCAGAATTTTACAAGCAAAGACCGGATGTAAATTATATAATTCATGTTCATCCGCCATATTTAAGTTCTTTTGCGTGTTGTCATATTGCTTTGGATGAACCGATTATGGCAGAAAATGTTTTTTATTTCGGACAAATTCCTTTGGCAGAGTATGGTTTACCTGGTTCAATAGATTTGGTTGAAAAAACGGCTTTGTATTTTAAAGATTATGATGCGGTTTTGATGGCAAATCATGGTTTTGTTGTCGGTGATAAGACTATAAAAGATGCTTTTTTGAAATTGGAATTAGCTGAAAGTTATGCTCAAGTCGTGTTTAATACAAAGATGATGGGCGGTGCGGTTTTATTCAATAAGGCGCAAGTTGAGGAGATTAATTCTCTAAAAAAATAGTTGTGATATAATTGATTTAGTAAAAGAGGAAATTAAAAGTGTCAATAATGTTAGAAAATAAGCAAGGTTTAATAGCTGGTGATGGAATTCTTCCTGTAGAAATGGCTCGCCATGCAAAAGAAAATGGGTTTGAAGTTATCTGTATTTCCCTTGCAAATGATAATGTGAAAGAATTAAAAAAATACTGCTCAAAGGTTTATTCTTGCCATCCGGGAGAAATGACGAAAATTGAAAAGATTTTTACTGATGAAGAAATTAAACAAGTGACTTTTTTAGGAAAAGTTCATAAACGTGTTTTGTTGCAACTTCATAAGTTTGATGCAAGAGCCATCGAAATTTTAAAATCTGTAAAAAGATTAAATGATGATGAAGTTATGCTTTTGATTGTAAAAGAGTTTGAAAAACACAATATTTCTGTTTTAGATCAAACTATTTTTATCAAAAACTTGATGATTCCATCAGGCGTTTTAGGTAAATTAAACCCAACTGAAAAACAAATGGAAGATGTAAATTATGGTTTTTGGCTTGCTAAAGAAATGGGCAAAGTTGACGTTGGACAGTCAGTTGTAATTAAGGATAAAATGATTATGGCTGTTGAGGCTATAGAAGGCACTGATATGTGCATAAAACGTGGAGCTAAAATGGCTAAGAAAAATGCCGTAGTTGTAAAAGTTTCTAAACCGTTCCAAGACAAGAGATTTGATATTCCTGCAATTGGATTAAGAACATTAAAAACAATGAAAAAATATAAGGCAGATTTGATTGCAGTTGAAGCAAATGAAACAATTATAGTTGATCAGGAAAAAGTAATTGAATATGCTGATAAAAACGGTATTGTAATTATGGCTGTGTAGAATATGAAAAAACTTTTTATTATTACAGGTGAATATTCTGGAGATATCCACGCATCACATGTTGTAGAAGCTTTAAAAGCTGCCCATCCTGATATTGAAATAGAAGGTGTTGGTGGTGAAAATTTGCGTCGAGTTGGCGTAAAGCTTTTTTCTGACCAAAAGAAAATGGGTGCAGTCGGTTTGTCTTTTAAGATTGTTGCTGACCATTTAATGTTAGGAAAAAGAGTTGTAGATTATCTTACAAAAGAATATAAGCCTGATTTGGTATTGCTGATTGATTATGGTGTTTTTAATTTGAATATATCAAAGTTTTTACATCGTGCAGGAATTAAGGTCTTTTATTATATTCCTCCACAAGTTTGGGCTAGTAGAAAATGGCGAATTAATACGATTAAGAAAAATGTAGATGAAGTTTTGTGCATTTTCCCGTTTGAAAAAGAAATGTATGAAAATTATGGGATAAAAACTCATTATTGCGGGCATCCGTTAGTTTCTCAATTGCCTAAAAAAGCAGACCGAGATGAATTTTTTGAAAAACATGGTTTTGATAAAAACAAAAAATTGGTTTCAATTTTTCCTGGCTCAAGAGTATTTGAATTGAAATATTTGATGAATGTTTTTATTAAATCTGCTTTGGATTTGCAGAAAAAACACCCTGATTTGCAATTTTGTATTTCTCATGCTCCAAATTTGTCGGATAGTGTATATAACAAGTTTTTGAAAAAAGCTCCTTTCCCTGTAATTAAAGGAGAAAATCAAGCGTTGTTGAGTGTTTCTGATGCTTTGATTTTGGCATCTGGTACGGTTGCTTTAGAGGCTTGTTTATACCAAACTCCAATGCTTATAGCTTATAGAGGACCTTGGTTGTTCTATTTTATATATTTGATTGTTCGATGTATAAAACGTGTTTCTTTGCCGAACATTATTGCCAACAAATCAATTGTTCCAGAAATTATTCAAGGCGATGTTTGTGTGCAAAAGATTTCTTACAAAATTGAAGAATTACTTTTTGATAAAAATTATAGAGCAAAGAATATTGCAGAATTAGGCGAAGTTAAAAGTTTGTTATCTGATAAAGTTTCTTCAAAAGAGGCTGCAAATGTGATAGTTGAGGCGCTTTACAATTAACAATTCTTTATAAAAAAAGCAAAAATTTGGTGTTTCATGCGTTAATATATATAAGGTAACGTATGATTAATAATGTAGTAGCTACAAATAATAAATATAATCGTGCTTTTAAGGAGTTTTCGCAACCGCAAAACGGTTATTTTTTGAATACTCCGGTAAGTGTTAATCCGAAAGATGATAAGAAGGAAAAAAGTCACTTGTTAGGCAAAACTATTGCAATTTCTGCTTTGGTTGTCGGTTTTGGAACTTTGGCTTTGTTTAGTGGCGGGTTAAACAAAGGTGCCGCAAAATTACTAGATAAATGGCGTATAAAATTGGAACGCAGAATGGCAAAAGGTGGAAAGTTGAAAAACTTTTACCGATTTGCGTTGAGTAAAGTCAATTCGTTCATTGAAAAATCTGGAAGTGTAAACAATTTTACTTCTTTAAAGGATGTTGCTTGTCAACGAATTATGTGGGGGAAAAATGGAGAAAGAACATATACTCGTAACATCCATGAAGGAATTACACGGTTTTTTGATAAAATAAGTCGTAAGACAGTTAATGCGTCTTACTCTTCTACGAATAGAAAATTTGCTAATTTGACTGAATATTTAAGTTCAATAAATGAAAGAATTTTAAAAAAGCATCCTAATAATAAAAAAGTAGCTGATGCTTTAAATTTTGCTGGTTTAAGAATTGCAAAGGTTAATGAAAATCTTGAAAAAGGTTTTGGGGTGAATGCAAGAACAGCAAGATTGAAAGAAGTTCGTAATGCAACGGATGGGTTGTTTGAATTTTTCTGGGATGCAAGTTTAAAAGATGTAAAAAACTTTAAATCCAAAAATATGTGGCAAACATTTATTGCTGAGGATTATATGTTGCCGGCAAAAATGAAATTGGCAAATAAAACTGGAGCATTAAGGCAATTAATAACACATGATATAAGCGATAATTACAAAGCAACTTCAACGGCTCTTAACAATATTCAAAAATTCGTAAATCCGAAAGATGTAGCTACAAATGATATTATGGCTAGTTTGCGTAACAATTTGAATAAATATAAAAAGTTTTCTGATGATGAACATCTTGCACAAAGGAACAATGCAATTAAAGTTATTAAAAATAATTTGAAGCAATTAAGTATTAGTTTTGCGGAAAATTCTAAAAAATATGGTTATAATGAAGATGCGGTAAAATCAATTTCTTCATACGTCGCAGAGGTAGAAGATATAATTTCAAAAAGTTCAAAGGGTGAATTGCAAGAAATTTTGACCACATACAAAGCATATTTACCAAGAAATGAATATTTGAAATTGAAATCAAAAGTTCAATCTGCTATTAAATCACTCGACAAATCAATTGATATTGAAACAGTTCAATATGTAGATAAAGCAAGGGATTTGAGATTAGGGTCTGCACCGACAGATGTTTTATCAATTGTTGGCACAGTAGGCGCAGTAGGCTATTATGTTAATAAAGCTGATGGAAAAGATGAAAAAATTTCAGCATCTTTGAAATATGGAATTCCAGCAATTGGAGCGATTGCAACTTCTTTATATTGTACTGCAAGATTGATTTCCGGTGGTAAAGCAATGTTCTTTGGTTTGATTTCTGGTTGGGCTATTAATAAAGTTGGTGAGGCAGTCGACAATGTTCGTAAAAAATATTCATTGGATGTGTCTTTCCACGCAAAAGATGTTAAAGATATGTTCAAACCTCAATCAGATAAAGTATAGCCATCGTATAAATTTTTGATAGAATGCAGGTAGAGGATTATAATAATGATAAAAACAGAAGATACAATAAGATATAAATTAGAACAACGTGAAATTGACAATTTGAATGAATATGCGACAAAAAGTCGTTTTTCAAAAGGAAGGAAAAAGAAAATAGAACCTTGCCCTATGCGAACAGAATTTCAACGTGATAGGGATAGAATATTACATTCAAAAGCTTTTAGACGCTTAAAGCATAAAACTCAAGTTTTTTTGTCACCTTTTGATGATCATTTCAGAACTCGATTGACCCACACTCTTGAGGTTTCTCAAATCGGGCGATCTATTGCAAGGGCATTGGATTTTAATGAAGATTTGGTTGAGGCTATTTCGCTAGGACATGATTTAGGACATACTCCATTTGGGCATTGTGGTGAAGGTGTTTTGAATGAACTTGTAAAAGGTGGTTTTCATCACAATATTCAAAGTGTAAGGGTTGTTGAAGTTTTGGAAGATTTGAATTTATGTCGAGAAACTATTGATGGAATTTTAACGCATACTTGGGGATATGTTCCCAAAACTCCTGAAGCTCAAATTGTTCAATTAGCAGATAAGATTGCATATATTAATCATGATATAGAAGATTCTATCCGAGCAGGAATAATTGCAGAAAGCGACTTGCCGAAAGATTGTATTGATTATTTTACATCTATTCAAAGTAAACGATTGAGTAAAATGATTAATGAAATTATTGTAAATTCAATTGGAAAACCTGAAGTTTCAATGAGTGAAGAAGGTTGGTATTATACAACTAAATTAAGACAATGGATGTTTGAAAATGTTTATGAAGAGGCATCTCCTGCAAAATTGGAAGAAAAGAAGGCTCGTAATGTAATTAAGGAGTTGTTTTTATTGTATTGCGATATGCTTAAGCCTGTTTGTGATGAAAGTAAAATTGAGCGTATAGTAACTGATTACATTTCAGGTATGACAGATAGATATGCGGTTGAAAAATATAAAGAAAACTTTATTCCAACTGGTTTTAAATCAGGAGCAAAAGAAGATTATTTATTCAAACTGGCAAAAATTTACTAATCCATTTGCGAATAAACTCGTTTGATTTCTTGGATATCTTGCCACATAAGCCATTTGGGGCTTCCTTTGGTTCGGGCATCATTTCTCAATAAATATGACGGGTGGAAAATTGGCATCATTTTTGACATATTTGGACCTTCGTACCATTTTCCTCTGATTTTGGTAATTCCCTGAGATGTTCCTAAAATTGATTGTACCGCAACCCTTCCGCATAATAGTATTATTCGTGGTTTTAAAATATTTATTTGAGCATCAAGATATTCTTTGCAAGCATCTTTTTCTTCCGGTAGAGGATCTCGGTTTTCTGGCGGTCTGCATTTTATTGTGTTGCAAATGTAAACATCTTTTTGACGTGACAAGCCAACAGAGGCAAATATCTTATCTAATAATTGCCCTGCTTTGCCAACAAAAGGTTCTCCTTTTTGATCTTCATAATAGCCGGGAGCTTCGCCTATTAACATAAGTTTGTGATTCGGAATTCCTGCAGAAAAAACAATGTTAGTTCTTGTTTTGCCTAGCAAACATTTTTTACAATTAAGGCATTTTTCTTTGATTTTTTCTAATTCTTCTTTTTCTTGAGCAGTTGCTTCTTGCATAATTCCTCTTGTATTTTTTATTTTTCGGGTTCTAGGATTGAAATTACTGCGTTATTAATATTTAGGTATTTTTTTACAATATTTTCAAGGTCCGAAATTGTGATTGCATCTAAGTCTTTTAGATAGTCTTCTATTAATTTCAAATCCTCACAAACTGTCATATAATAACCGATTGTTTCTCCAATTTCAGAAACAGTTTCTGCTGCGTACGCAAAACGTGATTTGATTTTCTTTTTAGCTTTTTCAAGTTCTTCTTCTGAAATCTTGTTATTAATAAGGTTTGAGATTTCTTCTTTTACAAGTTTAATTGCAATATCTTTCTTTTCAGGTTTAAAGTTTGCTTGAATAAAGAAATTGTTTCCGTCTTTGAATTGGTAATGTTCAGCATTTGCTACCATAAAGATTTGTTCTGGTTGTTTTTCAATCAAGTTTTGATACATTCTTGAGCTTGTGCTTTCGCCCAAAATTATGCTAATTATATCAAGTTCAATATTTTCTTTTAATTGGTTCGCTTTTGGTCCTAAAAATCCTATCATCAAATATGAAGTATTTGTTTGTCCTTTGTTTTCAACAACAATAGTATGATCTGTTGGAGAGTCAATTTCGTTTACTCGTTTAGGAGCATTTGGTCGACCTTTAAAATCAAATTCTTTCTCAACTTTCGCAAGAATTTTTTCTTTATTAAAATCTCCAACAATGATTGTTGTCATATTTTCAGGAGAATAGAATGTTTTATAGTAATTCATAATCTCGTCACGAGTTACTTGAGAGATAATTTCTGGCGTTCCGATTACATCTCTTTTGTAAGGGTGTTTTTTATACATGTTGAAATTGCAGGCATTATAAACTTTAGTCCAATTTTGGTCTTTGCGCATTCTGATTTCTTCAATAACAACGTGACGTTCTCTTTTGTCTGTAACTTTTGGGTTATTAAGGTCAAATGGAGAGCCGATTTCTTCTTCCGGCAAAACAGGATCAAGCATCATATCAGCGTGAAGTTCAATCGCCAAATCCAAATCTTTCCCTTCAGCTCCTTTAGGTAGAGTTACATAGTAAAAAGTGTAATCTTTCCAAGTCGCAGCGTTAACAATAGCCCCCTTAGCTTCCAAAGTTTTGTCAAAATATCCTGCCTTGTGCTTGTGAGTTCCTTTGAACATCAAGTGTTCCAAAAAGTGAGAAATTCCGTTAATTTTATCGTCTTCGTTAATAGAACCAGTTTTTACCCAAGTGCTAACATTTACAAGTTCTCCTTCTTTGTGCGCTAAAACGATTTTATGCCCATTTTCTCTTTCATAAATTTCTACATCTTCTGTAAGGAACGGATATTTTACTGTGCTTTTTTGCATATTGTTACCTTTCTTATAATTATTAAAGTTTTAAAACTCTCTTTATTCAAGGCTTATCACCCTCAAACTCTATAGCACTATTGCCTTAAAATTATTATACCTCAAATATAAATTTTTAATGTATAATAATTGTATGAATATAATTAATCGATTAGAAGGAAAAGTTGTGGTTTCTGTTCAGGCAATGCCTGCGGAACCTTTGTATCAAGAAGATTGTATTAACGCAATGATGAAGTCTGTTGTAAAAGGCGGTGCAGGTGCGTTAAGAGTTGCAGGAGCAAGGGATGTTAGAAATGCTAAAAAACTTTTTGATGTTCCTGTTATAGGGCTGACAAAACCAAATGTTATTCCGGCGAATTTTAAAGAAATTGTTTATATCACTCCGACAACTAAAGAAGTTATTGAGCTTGTTGAGGCAGGAGCAGATGTAATTGCTTTTGATGGAACTATGAGGGAACGCCCAAATGGTGCTAAATTAGAAGACTTAATTAAATATGTGAAAATTAATAATCGAGTTTCTATGGCAGATATTTCTACTTTGGAAGAAGGTTTGAATGCTGCGGAATTAGGCGTAAATATTTTGTCAACAACTCTTTCAGGATATACTCAGTTTTCTCAAAACAGAGGTGATGGCCCTGATTTTGAACTTTTGGAACAGTTGGTTAAAAATACAAAGTTACCTGTTGTTTTGGAAGGACGAATTTGGCAACCGGAAGAAGTTACAAAAGCGTTTGAACTAGGTGCGCATTGTGTTGTGATTGGTTCTGCTATTACACGCCCTCAATTAATTACAAAAAGATTTGTACAAAGAGGGCAATAAGTCACTAAATGTCTGACAGGTTGGAAATTTACGTGACAGGAATGTTTGTAAGATTACAAGGAAAGGTTTTGATATGCGAAAAGCTTTAGGTATTGATGTAGGTGGTACAAAAATTTATAGTGCTATTATTAATGAAAAAGGAGAAATCCTTTCTGAAATTGAAAAATATCATACCCCGAAGACTTTTGTGGAAATTCAAGCTATTTTTAAAGAAATTATAGAAAAACACGAAAAAGAGGTTGATGTAATTGCGTTTTCAACTTGCGGAGCCGTTAACAAAACTAATGACGGTATTTTAGGTTCTACAGGAAATATTGCAAAAGAGTACCCCACAATGGATTTTAAATCTTTAAGCAAAAAACCGGTTTTTGTTGAAAATGATGCAAATTGTGCTGCGTGGGCTGAATATGTTATTGGTTCTTCTAAAAATATGCCATATTCTGTTATGGTTACACTCGGAACAGGTGTTGGCGGTGGAATAATTATTGACGGTAAATTGTATAAAGGGAAAAGCGGTGCAGCAGGCGAAATGCACTTTAAGATGCGTACCGATAAACACAGAAAATGTACTTGTGGAAGTTGGGATTGCTTTGAAGCTTACGCATCAGGTACTGGTTTGAAAAAGACTGCCGAAGAAATTTCCGGCGATAAGGAAATTACAACATATGATGTTATTGAGCAAATTGATAGACCGATAATGAAAAAGATTTTTGATGTATGGCAAAATGATATTTTGGAAGGTATAATCGGTTTAGCAAATCTTTTTGATCCTGACGTTGTTGTTTTGTCAGGCTCTATGGCTGAATTTGTAGATATTGAATATTTTGAAAAAGAGGCAAATGCGCAAATTGTTACTCAACCGTTCAAAGTCGTAAAGGCTTCTGCAGGTAATTATTCCGGCATGATAGGAGCTGCATTATTGGCTATGGGGGTAAAATAGGTTGGGAAAGTCAAAAAAAAGAATTATCTATAAGGGGAAAAACCAACAGTTTACCAATCTTAGCCGACAAGATGCTATTGAAATGGCGGTTGATATGCTAAATTCATCAGTGAAGGAGGCATATTCTTTGATTACATTATTTGGTTTGTCTGCTGAAGAAATGCTAGAGGCAGGAGCAAGTTATGAGGCTGTCAAAGGTATGGAAAACTTGCTTTTATGATAGATAAAATTTTGTTTTGGTTAAAAAATTCTCGTATATTTTCACTCCCAATGACAGTTTTGTCGTGGCTTGTAGTTTTCGCTTATGCAATAAAGCATGACGGAAATATCTTTAATGGAATAATTGCTTTGATAGGGATTGCATGTGCGCATTTGGCAACAAATTTGTTTGATGATTATGTGGATTATAAATCACTACCTGAAAATTCTCAAAAATGTAAGTGCGCTTATATAAAAGAGGGAAAGGCTACGTTACGAAACGTTTTGCAGGTTGTAATGATTTATTTTTCAATTGCAATATTATGCGGGGGCATACTTTTTTTACGATGTGGAATTCCGGTAATTGGATTGGCTATAATTGGTGGGATTATTGCGTTGATTTATACAAAACTTTCTCAAAGAGGATTGAGTGAAATTGCTGTCGGGATAGCATTTGGTCCATTATTGTTTGAGGGAACTTATTTTGTTATGACAAAACATTTTTCGTTAGAGGTTTTGGTATTGTCTTTGGCAGTTGTAATGTTCACTATTGGGTTGATGTATGTTCATACATTGTTGGATTATGAAGGTGATATGTGTGCGCATAAAAAAACTCTTGTTTGTCGAATTGGAAATAAATCCCTTGCGCAAAAAGGTGTTTTTGTTGTTTATGGGTTGGGATATTTGTTTACTGTGGTTTTAGCAATAATGACAAAAAAATATTGCTTGTTGGTAACATTTATATTAATTCCACTGGTTTTTAGAATGTATAATTATTTAAAATCTTATATTTGCGGTGGTGATGTGAATGAATTTTATTTTAGGCTATTGCAAGCAAGAGATTTGATGGTTTATTATTCATTGTTAATTACATTATTCTTACTATTTTAATTTTTATAAAATTGTGTTATCCTTGACGTATAAGAAGAAGGAGTACAAATGGATAGCACAAACCAGTCTTTAAAACCAATAACAACTAAAATAAATGATGACGGAAATCTTGAAATCGGTGGTTGTGATTTGGTTAAACTAGCCGAAAAGTACGGAACACCTTTGTATGTTCTTGATGAAGCTACAATTAGAAAAATTTGTAGAGATTATAAAGATGCGTTTAAGGGTTATCCGAAAGTTAATATGATGTACGCCTCAAAAGCTCTTTGCTCAAGTGCTACTTCTGCATTGATTGCTAGTGAAGGTTTCGGGTTTGATGTTGTTTCTTCGGGAGAAATTTTTACTGTATATAAATCCGGTGCTAATATGTCAAAAGTTTTGTTTAATGGTAATAACAAGTCTTATGATGAACTTTCTCTTGCAATTGAATTAGGTGTTGGGCGAATTTCTGTTGATAATTTCTTTGAATTGTCTTTGTTAAATGAAATTGCTAAATCTCATAAAAAAATTGTAAACATTTTGCTGAGAATTACTCCAGGAATTGAATGCCATACACATGAATACATTCAAACAGGACATTTGGATTCAAAATTCGGGTTTGATTTAACTCAAATTGATGATGCTGTTGAATTGATTGTAAATGATTATACAAATTTGAAACTTCATGGACTTCACGCTCATATTGGTTCCCAAATTTTCGAAAAATCTATTTATGGTGATGAAATTGAAATTTTGGTAAAAGAAATTGCAAGATTAGATGAAAAATTTGGGTTAAAACTTGATGAAATCAATATTGGTGGAGGTTTAGGAGTAAAATATGTGGAAGCAGATTATCCACCTTCAACTTATGAAGTTGCTGAAATTGTTATAAAAAGATTGTATGAATGTATTGAAAAATACAAAATTGATGCACCGGCTCTATTCATTGAACCCGGAAGAAGTATAATTTCTACATCTGGTGTAACGTTGTACACACTAGGTAGTTCAAAGCAAGTGCCGAAAGGTAAAACATATTTTGCAGTAGATGGCGGAATGGCTGATAATGCCAGACCTTCTATGTATCAGGCTGAATATGATGCGCAAATTGCAAACAAACCGGATTATGAGCTTGCTCAAACGGTTACGGTTGCTGGTAGATTTTGCGAGTCCGGTGATATTTTGATAAAAAATATTAAGCTCCCTGAAATAGAAGAAGGTGATATCTTATGTGTCTACAATACAGGAGCATACAACTATTCTATGGCTTCAAACTATAATAGAGTTCAAAAACCGGCTATGGTACTTGTAAATAATTCTCAATCTGATATTATAATAAAGAGAGAGAGCTTAGAAGATTTGATTGCTCACGATATAATCCCTGATAGGTTGAAAAATGATTAACGATATTTTTACATACATACTCAAATATATTTCAACATTAGAAATGACTTTTAATTGGTCTGATTTCATTCAGATTGTTTTTTTGGCAGGTCTTTTATTGTTTTTGTATAGAAAATTTATCAAAAACACGTCTTCTGAAAAGTTTGTAAAGGGTTTGTTAATCTTGGTTTGCGCTTGGGCAGTGAGCGAAATTATGATGAGAGTTGATTTGAAAATCATAGGTATGTTTTTGAAATCTATCGTAACTCTTGTTTCATTGAGTTTAATTGTTATATTTCAACCGGAATTAAGACGCTTTTTGGGCTTTTTGGGTCAAGTTGATTTTGTGACAAAAATATTTAACCAAAATAACAAGACAGAACAAAAAATTGATGTTGTAAAAGAATTAGTTGAAAGTGCAAAATATTTGTCTAAGTCACATACAGGTGCATTAATTGTGTTTCAGAGTGATTTGAGAAACACATACAGTGATGTCGGAACAAAATTGAATGCAGACTTGTCAACAGAGCTTTTGTTGACTATTTTTCATCCGAATACTCCATTGCATGATGGTGCGGTTGTTATTAACGGTGATAAAATAATTTCTGCAGGGGTTTTGTTACCGTTAACTGAAGATCCAAAACTTAGTTGGAAGTATGGAACTCGTCATAGAGCCGCTATTGGAATGACAGAAGTTAGTGATGCTGCTTGCTTGGTTGTTTCTGAGGAAACAGGAGATGTTTCAATTGCGGTTGATGGTGCTTTAAAAAAATATGAAGATTTGATTACGTTGAAAGCTGATTTGGAAAAAATTCTTGGATATAAAGAAGAAGTTGAAGAAGATAAAAAAACTATTTTTAAGATAAATAATTTTATGACAATTAAAAGAACCGGTAAGGATGAATAATGGCAGAAAAAGTTGGGAAAAAAGAGTTATTGTTATCAATTCTAAATAAGATGTTTTTTCTTACTTTAGGACCTCTTGTTGCGGCTTTTGCGTTAGAGGTTTTTCTCGTTCCGAACAATATTATTGATGGTGGAATAGTTGGTATTTCAATTATTATAAGCTATTTGACAAAAATTAATTTAGGTTTGTTGATTTTCTTGATTAACATTCCGTTTTTCTTACTTGCGTTTAATAAAATTGGTAAAAAGTTTGTAATTCAAACATTCTATGCAATCGGAATGTTATCTTTATTCTTGAACCTTTTTGGGATGTATAATCATCCGACAAGTCATGATTTGTTATTGTCAACTGTGTTTGGCGGAATTATTCTTGGTACAGGTGTTGGACTTGTTTTGAAAAACGAAGGTTCGCTTGACGGTACAGAAATTATGTCTTTGGTTTTGTCAAAGAAATTCGGATTTTCGGTTGGCGAGTGGATAATGACATTTAATGTATTTATTTATGGAGCGTCAGGACTTGTTTTTGGTTGGAACAGAGCAATGTATGCGGTTTTGACATATTTTATTGCATTTAGAGTTATTGATGTTGTTTTAGAAGGGTTAAATTCTGCAAAATCAATTAGAGTAATTAGTGATAAGGCATATGAAATCGGTGATGAATTGCTGGAAAAATTGGATTTGGGAGTTACTTATATAAATGGTGTAGGTGCTTATTCCGGCGCACAAAAGACTATTATTTATTGCGTTGTTTCAAGGTTAGAAATGGCAAAAATGAAGGAAGTTATAAAGAAAATCGATCCGTCAGCTTTTATCTCTGTTGTTGATGTTCACGAAGCATATGGCGGAAGAACTAAAGGTAGCATTGACAAAATTTAACAAATAGACAATTTTGACAAAATATAGTATTATGTAGAGATAATAATATTGACAAGAGGATAAAAAAATGGCAAAAAACATTGATACAGTACCAATAGAAGTAAGTATTTTAACCGCAGATCATGACATTAAAGGGATTGTGCATGTTTCAAAATATACAAACACAAACCGAGAACTTACAGATTTATTGAATGACAGAGAACGTAGATTTTTGGCGGTAACAAATGCCGAAATTTATCCAAGAAATACAAATCAGTCTCCGAGAAAATACAATTTCTTAGAAATTCACATGGATTATGTTTTGATGGTTCACCCGTCAACTCAGGCAGTTTTCCAAGAATCTGGACGAACACAGGAAGATATTTCAAGATTTAGAGATTTGAGATTAAAATTAAACCAAACAAAACCATTTTAACAAAAAATAAGGAGGTAATATGAAAAAATTAAAGCTCATCGGGGGGGGGCAATAGTTTAAAACCCTCTCATAATCATGGTCTACATCTGTTTTTAAGATGCCTAGATGATAAGACGCATGGAGGTGTAGTCTGTTACGGAAATAAAAATTGTCATACTGAGGACAACAGTCCGAAGTATCGCATGGTTGGTAAAATGAAAGGAAATAATTTTACCGATAAGGTCCACTCACTATTCACCACTCACCATTCACTAAGAAAAACAGCTTTCACTCTTGCAGAGGTATTGGTAACTCTCGGTATTGTTGGTATCGTTTCAGCAATGACTGTTCCGACATTAATGCAAAATTATCAAAGACAGAGTTATGTAACTCAATTACATAAGGTTTATAATGAATTAAATCAAGCAACTCTTAGATACCAAACCGATAGAAACGCACTAAATTTGAAAGAGGCAGGTTTATTTTTATTCATATCTCAATGCGTCAATCGGGTTTAATAATGAAGCTTTGTATGCAGGATAATATCCGAATAATACACCTATAGCACCTGAAAATCCTAGTGATAGAAGAATTGAGAATAAGGATATGGAAACGGTCATAATTCCACTGATTTGGACAATTTCTGCTCCTGCAATTCCGATGAATACCCCGATTAATCCGCCGATTATTGATAATAAAAAGGATTCTATTAAAAATTGTATCCTTATGTCAGACGGTTTTGCGCCGATTGCCATACGTATTCCGATTTCTTTTGTTCTTTCGGTAACTGACACCAACATAATATTCATAATGCCAATACCGCCGACTAGTAAGGATACAGATGCGATTGAGGCTAATAAAATTGCAAATGTTTTAACTGTTGATTTCATTTTTTCTTGAAATTCTGCGGAATTTCGGATTTCAAAGTCTTTTGTTTGATTTTTTCCGATTTTGTGACGATTGGTTAAAAGTTCTTCAATGTCTTGTTCTGCAGTTGAAACATCGTCAGGATTTGACCCTTTTACGACTATCATAGAAACGGTTCCCGGAAAATCAGTTCCAAAAACTTTTTTCTGTGCAGTTGTGATTGGAATAAATATCAAATCATCTTGATCCATCGGTCCCATACTGCCTTTTGATTTTAAAGTTCCAATTACTTTAAACGGAGTTCCGCCAACCCTCATAATTCTTCCGATTGGGTCTAAATCTCCGAATAATTCTGATGCGACCGTTGAACCAATTACAGTTACTTTGGCAGAGTTTTTAATATCTTCCGGTACAAAGCCCCTGCCGGCTTGGACTTCGTAATTTTTAATGTAAAAATATTCAGGATCAGTGCCATAAACCGTTGTTGACCAGTTTTGGTTGCCATAGGTTAATTGTTTTGCTTCTGAGCTAACTGATGATACTGCAGAAACTCCTCGAGCATTTTTTTCAATCGCTGCGGCATCTTTTAGTGTTAAGGTTGGGCGTGTTCCTAATCCCATTCTTACACCGCCTGATTTCGCTGATGCTGAACGTATGGTTAAGATATTGCTACCCATAGATTCCATATCTTTTTGAACTTTTTCGCTTGCACCTGTTCCGACTGCAAGCATTATTATAACTGCGCTGACTCCAATGATTATACCAAGACTAGTTAACATTGAGCGCATTTTGTTTATTTTTAGCGATACTACCGCCATTTTTACTGTTGATTTGAAGTCAATCATAGTTTTTCCTTGTTAAATTTAAATCCCTCACCATACCCTCTCCACGTTGGAGCAAGGAAAAGTTTCGGTTTATTTTACTCATATTGAGTGAAGCGAACGAAATGGTCTATTCACCATTCACTTAATACGGTATCGTCGTATGTTCATTAATTTCATCTGAAATTATGTTCCCATCTTTAAATTTCACTACTCTTTTACAATATTCTGCAATATCGGGTTCATGAGTTACTAAGACGATTGTTTTGCCTAAATCCTTGTTGAGTTTTACAAAAAACTCCATAACCTCAATGCTTGTTTTTGTATCAAGGTTACCTGTCGGTTCGTCGGCTAGAATTAGCGGAGGATCATTGATTATGGCTCTTGCGATAGCCACTCTTTGTTGTTGTCCTCCAGACATTTGGTTTGGCATGTGATCTTCTCGTTTGCCCAAACCTACGATTTCAAGTGCCTTTTTAGCTCTTATTACACGTTCTTCTTCAGGTATGCCTTTATAAATCATTGGAAGTTCTACGTTTTCAAGGGCGGTTGTTCTTGAGATTAGGTTAAACCCTTGAAAAACAAAGCCCATTTTTTCATTTCGAACCATTGCAAGACTGTTTGTGTCAAGTGAAAGCATATCAATACCATCAAGATAATAACTGCCGGAATTTGGTTTGTCTAAAGTTCCTAGCATATTCATAAATGTAGATTTGCCAGAACCTGATGCTCCCATAATTGCGACAAATTCACCTTTTTCAACAGAAAGAGATACGCAATTTAGAGCGTTAAAACTATCTTCACCCGTTTGGTATGTTTTTATGGCATTTTTTACTTCAATTAATGACATGAAATCCTTTCTGATATGCGCTATTTATAATTTAAAATTACGGCATTGGAGGTCTGCCGCCACTTTCATTTTTTTTACCTGTTTCTTTTCCTCTAATTCCCATGATGACTTGCATACCTTCATTTAGAAGTTTTGAAATTACTTCTGTTGAAGAGTCATCGCTTGCGCCAGTTTCAATATCAATACGTTTTGCTTTTCCGTTTTCTAAAACCCATAGCCCTTGATTTTTGTATTTTGGTCCGTTTATGTCAGGAGTGAATTTCAATGCAATATTTGGTACGCACAAAACATTTTCACTCTTATTTGTGATAATTGATACATTCGCAGTCATACCCGGTTTAAGTTTTAAATCTTCGTTGTCAACATCAACGATTACTGTGTATGTTACAACGTTTGAAACAGTTGTTGGAGATAATCTGACTTGTGTAACTTTGCCTTCAAAAGTACTGTCAGGGTAACCATCTAGGGTGTAAGTTACATCTTGCCCGTCTTTTACTTTGCCGATATCAGCTTCTGAAACACTTACTTCTATTTGCATTTTTGTTAAATCTTGTGCAATAGTGAATAATTCAGGTGCTTGGAAACTTGCGGCAACAGGAGATCCTAAGTCAATCTCTCTTGAAATAACTGTTCCATCTACTGGTGCAATAATTTTTGTGTATCCTAAGTTTGTTTGTGCGGTTTTTAATGATGCTTGAAATTGGTTAACTTGCGCTCTTGCAGCATTAATTTGAGCCAAATCAGATTGATAGGTGCTATATTTTTCATCAAGTTCACTTTTAGCTACGAAGTTCTTTGCATAAAGGTTTTTGTATCTTATATATTGCTTTTGGTCGTAATTAGCGATGGCTTGAAGCTTTTGCATATTTGCTCTTGCGTTGTTGATTTGCGCTTGGTTTTGTTGAACTTGCGCTATAAAGTTTGCTGGGTCGATTTGAGCCAAAATTTGCCCTTTTTTTACAACATCATTGTAATCAACGTAAATCTCTTTAATTAAGCCTGATACTGTAGAACCAACACTGACTGTGTTTACTGGGTTGATTGTGCCTGATGCTTCTACAACTTGTGTAATTGTACAACGCTCAATCGGTTTAGTGTCATATTTTACTTGTTTACTGGTTGAAATTCCTGTAATTCCGACTGTTGCAACGACTGCGATAATTAGTGCGGTCGCTATATATCTTTTTTTTATTTGTAATTTCTTAAATTTTTCAAAGCTTATCATTTTTTATCCTCAATTGTTGTTGTTATGCTTTGTGGAAGTGCAATAGCTTTCTCAAGGTTCGCTCTTGCAACATTATAATTGTAAACCGTTTGTACGTATGAAACTTGGGCATTGTTATAATTTACTTTTGCATCTTGTAATTGAATATAATCGCCTAATCCTACTTCATATCTGCCGTCAGCAAGTTCAAAGTTTTCAAGCGTTTGTTTTACTTTTACTGCTAATAGCGGAATTTGTTTTTCTAATTGTACCATATTTATGTACAAGTTTTGAACTTCAAAATAGATGTCTTGTTTGGCTTGATCTATTTCATTTTCTGCTAATTGAACTTGTATTTTTGCATTATCAATTTTGTGTTTTTGACCTTTTATATTAACAGAACTTGATAAATTTACTCCGACATTAAAAGAATTTGAATTATATTTATCTCTGTATCCGTATCCGGCAGATGCTGAAATTTCCGGTAAATATTCTCTTTTTGTGTACTTTAGTGATTCTTTCATTGCTTTTAATGTTGAATTATAAGCTTTTAAATCGGGTCTGTTTTTGTATGCTAAGTTTACCGATTCTTCAAAAGTGTAAGGAAATGGTTCAAATTTGTAGTTGTCTAAAATATTGATTTCTTGAACCTGAGAGGTTAAAAATGCGTTGTTAACACCTTTAGGTGGAGTACTCAAATCTTTTTTCTCATCAATTTTGTCTAAGCTAACAGGGGCATAATTGTTTTGGAAATTGAAAGTTTCTGTGTTTTCGATTTCATATTCAGGTGCAAATGCGATATACATAGAATTGTTTAGTTTTACAATTGCATTTTGATAAGCTTTTTCTGATTCTACAAGGGTAACTTTTGAATCCGATAGATAAACTTCTGCGTTGACTAAATCAATTTTTGATTTAATTCCTTCATCAAAATAGGCTTTTGTTCTTTGGTAGTTTCGTTCGTTAATTTGAACATTTGCTCTATTTACGTCCATTGTTGCTTTTGCTGCCAGAACTCCATAATAGTTTGTTTTTACTCCGAAAATAGTTTCTAATACTGTATCTTCAAATTCATAAAGAGCGGCATCTTTATCAAAATTGTACATTCTGATATTTGCATTTGTCTTGCCAAAGTTCCATAAAAGCTGATTAATACTTGCTTCTGCAGAATATATGTTGCTACTGGTATTGGCTCTGTTAGTTTTGTTTTCTGTTAAATTATAACCTGTTCCAACACCTAACGTCGGGAAATAGCCAGATTTTGCAATTCCAACATTTCCTTTTGCAATTCCGTAATTGTAACGTGCTTTTTTGATTTTAGGACTATTTTGAAGTGCAATCCCAACACAATCTTTAATGTTTAAAACGGCGTGTTTTTCAATACTCATTTTTTCTTCTACCGCAAGGACAGAAGATGTAGTAAGGGATAATGCAAGTATTAGTGTTGCTATTTTTTTATTAAAATTCAAGCTTAAGAACCTCGTTACATTATAGTAACGATTAAAACATAATTTTTGTTCATTTTAATCATTTGTAAGTAGTAGATTTTTCTACACCTTAATTAAACTTTCCAAAAATCTTTTTGGAACATAACCAAAAAAGGTATTAATTCAAGACGACCGATGAACATTCCGGCAATCATAATAATTTTTGATAAAGATTGCAAATCCGCAAAGGTTCCCATAGGACCTATTTGCGGGGCGAATCCGGGACCAATGTTCCCTAAAGAAGTGATAGCTCCACTTAGTCCTAATACAGTGTTCCCTTCAAAAATTGATAAAAGGACAGCTAGTCCTGCAAAAATTAGAAAATAGAAAAACACATATACAATAATTTGTCTAGCAACTTCAGGTTGAACAGTTTTGCCGTCAATTTTAATATTTATAATTGCATTAGGGTGTAAAATTCTTGTAATTTCTGCTTTCATTGTTTTGAAGACAACTAGCCATCTTGCCATTTTTATGCCACCACCTGCTGAACTTGCGCAAGATCCCATAAACATTACAACAAATAGCAATGCTTTGGATGTGTAATTCCATTGAATAAAGTCTGTACTGGAGCTGCCGGTTGAAGTCGCAATACTGACTACCTGAAATAGTGCATCTGTAAAGTTTTTGAACAATCCGAATTGATTATTCATACATAATGAAATTGTGATTAATATTGCCATTATAAGCACTAAGGCTCCGTATAGTCTAAATTCTTCGTTTTTAAATAGCAATAACGGTTTTTTTTGAGTTAAAACCTTGTATTGAAGGTTGAAACTTGTGCCAGCAAAGAACATAAATATCAAAACAATCCATGTGATTTGCATTGAATGATATCCCATTATGCTTTCAGGGTTTGGCGAAAATCCAGCAGCTGAAAGTGTTGATAATGAATTGCAAACTGCATCGAATAATGGCATTTTGAATATATATAACAAAATGATTTCCAAAATTGTAAAACCAACATATATTTTCCACAAAGCTGATGCAGTGTTTCTAATTCTTGGAGTGAATTTGTCCTCAGTTGGGCCGGGTGCTTCTGCAAAGAACATTTGACGACCTGCAACCGCAAATTGAGGTAAAATTGCGATAAATAATACTATAATACCCAAGCCGCCTAACCATTGAGTTAATGCTCGCCAAAAGAAAAATGCTTTCGGGTAATCAAAGCTTGTTAGGATTGTAGCGCCGGTAGTTGTAATTCCGGAAGCTGTTTCAAATAGAGCATTTAGAGGAGTTAAGCCATAAAAAAGATATGGAATAGCTGCAATTAGAGCAAACGAAATCCACGAAATTGCTACAATGAATAATCCTTCGTCTTTTCTTATATCGTTCAAATTTTCCAAATCCCTTGTATTTGGAAATCGTCTTAACAACCAACCGATAAAAATTGCAATTAAACTGGCTGATATAAACGGTACAATTGAATTGAAGTCGTGGTATATCAAAGCAACGATTACAGGGGCAAGTAATACCAAACCTGTGTATCTCATTGTTGTACTCAACGCATTTGCAATATAGTTTAAGCGCATATTACTTTACCTTAAAAAATTCCTTAATTTCTGCTGCATTTTCAGAAGTTGTGAAAATGATTAATATATCATCTGTGTTAATAACGGTATCGCCTTTCGGAATAATAATATTATTTCTTCTGATGATTACGCCGATAATAGCCCTTGCTGGAAATTTTAATTCCATAATCTTTTTACCGCCAAAATCCGGTACAACATTGATTTCAAGAACTTCTCCTTGACCTTGTTCAACTGTCGCAAGAATATCGACATTGTTTTCTTGTAAATCGTTTTTTACTTCGTTAATAGCAGAATTTTTTGGTGATACTGCAATGTCAATTCCTACTTTTTCAAAAAGCGGAATGTTTACAACTTTTGCAACTCTAGCAATAACTCTTTTTACGCCTAATTGTTTTGCTAGTAATGAACAAAGCAAATTTCTTTCGTCATTGTTTGTTACACTGATTACGACATCTGCGCTACCGATTTCTTCATCGTCAAGAAGTTTTAAATTTGTCCCATCTCCATTTATGACAAGAGTATTTGACAATTCTTCTGCTAAATACTGGCAACGCTCATAATTTTTTTCTATAATCTTTGTTTTGATTTTAAGTTTTTCTAGTGATTTTGCTAACATTAAACCAACATTCCCACCACCAATAATTGATGCAGATTTTACGATTTCTTTTTCGTGGAAAAATGTTCCTGCTAAAATATCAAGAGAATGTGAAGTTCCCATAAATATTAGTTTGTCGCCTTCACAAATTTCTGTGTCACCATTTGGAATAAATAATTTGCTATCTCTTGTTAAACCAACCATCAATGTATTTTGCGTAAAACCGCAATCTTTAAGTTTTTTGCCAACAATTGGAAGGTTTTCTTTTACTTTGTATTCCAAAAGTCTCGCTCTGCCGTCTGCGAAATTTTCAACATCAAGAGCTTGGGCAACGGTTACAATTCTGAAAATATCTTGGGTTAACAATTCTTCCGGCCAAATAATGTAATCAATGAAGAAATCGCAGAAATTGTCGTTGTTTTTTTCAAAGTTAAGAGTTTTTTTGTATTCTTCTCTGCTAACAAAACAAATTGTTCTAATTCCACCGAATTTTTTAGCTGAAAGACAAGCAACTATGTTTGCCTCATCAACTGTTGTGCAAGCAATAAAAATATCCGCATTTTTGATATCTGCATTTTGTAAAACATCAATATTAGATGCGTTACCTTGAACAAAGCTTATATCAAGTTTATTAAATTCATCACTTCTGTTTTCTTCTTTATCAATAATCGTTATATCGTGGTCTTCAAAAAATTCTGTTGCAAGTAAGCAACCAATTTCCGTTGTACCGTAAATCACTATTTTCATAATTGGAATTATATATTAAGTAAACATTTTTTACAAGAGGGTATAAGTTAGGCAATTTCAATGCTTTACGTGTTTTACTAAAATTATGTTGGGAAAAGTGTCGACAGTAGATTTTGTAAAATGTTATCCAAGTAGGTTGAAAAATTTCTTTAAAAGGGATTATAACTACAAATCTTATGATGCTTTTATTCCAAATACAAAAGGTCAAGTTGTAGGAAATTTGCCACATGAAATAATTGAGCTTTTTGATAAATCCCAAAGAGCAGATAAAGTTAAAATGTTTTATTCTGCACTTGGAGGTGTGGCAAAGTATATTAGAGCTTTTTATAAAGAGAGCAAAAAAACTGGTGTAATCAAACGTAGTTTTGACGAATTAGCACCTGAAAATGTTAAAATGTTAGATAAAACATTTTCAAAATTTTTGAATGGTCAATTAAAAGGGGTGCTTCCGAAAGGTACTCGTGCAAATTTGTCTTACGTTGATAGAGGAGCTTGGGGAAATGTTTATAAATTATCAATCTCTGATAAAAACGGTAAAATTATGCACGATAAAGCATTGAAAGTTTTTCATGATGTTCAAGCTCCTTCAAAATCTTTTGCAAGAACTCAGGGAGTTGGAGCTGAAGCTAACATTTGGACTTTTTTGAAAAATGTGATTGGGCATAAAATGGACAAAACTCAATTCACTCGTCATTATATTTCAGATTTGAAAAATGCTTACTCTATAACGGAATTTGCAGATAAAAATATTCATAAAACAACTGCTCCAATTGATTTTGAAAAGCTATTTAAGATGTTTTATACTGATTTTACAAATGAGATGGTGAATGACAAAATCTACGATGTTGGTGGGTTTTCAAAATATCCGAAATTTATTGATGATAAAGTTGTTTTAAAATATTTCAAAAAATTGATGAATAGAAACTCCGAAAAAGATTTGAAGCCTTTGTTGACTGATTTGCAAAAGAAAATTCAAAACCCGAAAACTCCTCACGTAGATAAAATAAAAAAGGCTCTTGAGCTTTTTGAAAAACGCAATGAGCCTTTGTATTAAGAATTTTCCGTTATTTTTTATTTAAACATTAATAGTATGAAAATTATTGCATAATTTAAAATTTGTAGTGCAATAACTGCAATTATCGGAGAAAAATCTAATCCGCCAAATGGAGGGATAATTTTTCTGAATAGATTCAAATACAAATCAGTAACATCTTTTATGGCGGTAAAAGGTTGTTTGTACCAGTCAATACTAGGTACAAAGCTTAACAAACATCTTACCAGAATTAGCCAGAAGAATATTTGAAAGAAATTATTAACTACAAAAATTAGATTATCTATCATTTTTCTACCTTTTTACGATTATAGTTGAGATGATTTTTTAGTGTTTGCACAAGTACAATTTTCTCTTGAAGCAGGAATATTTTCAATCATCTTGAATAGTAATTCTTTTAGGTGGGCAACATTAGAATTGAAAACTTCAATAACTTCGTGGTGAGAAACAGGAGGAACGTCGCCTACCAAACCAGCGTCGTAGTCAGTGATTAAAGAAATATTTAGTGGACACATATCCATTTCTTTAACCAAATAAGCTTCAGGAAATGCAGTCATATTGATAACTTCCCAACCTTGATTTGTAAAGAATTTAGATTCTGCTTTGGTAGAAAATCTTGGTCCGTTGATTACAACAACAGTTCCGTTTTCGTGAACAGAAATTCCTAATTCTTTAGCTGTTTTGATAGCTAATTCTCTAAGTTCCGGACAATATGTTTCTGCTGCTGATGGGTGAGTAACAATAGGTCCTTCAAAGAAAGTTGTTTTTCTTCCGTCTGTCCAATCAACAAATTGATCGCAGATTACGAAATCTCCAGGTTTTACGTGTTTTTGCAAACTGCCTGCTGCGCAAGGAGAAATAACTCTTTCGCACCCAATTGATTTCATAGCCCAAACATTAGCTCTGTAGTTGATTAGATGAGGTAAAATAGTATGGTTTCTACCGTGTCTTGGCATAAATGCAACTTTGTGTTCTCCAACAGTTCCGATAAACAGACTGTCACTAGGCATTCCGTAAGGAGTTTCTACTCGAACTTCTTCAATATTGTCTAAAAATTTGTAAAAACCTGATCCGCCAAAAACACCGATGTCTGCTAATTTTTTCTTTTCCATAATATTTTTCCTCTCGTATTTTCATCAATATAGTACAAAAATGATAACATAAACAAAAAATATTTAGCAAATGGAATGTTTAAAATAGTAGTAATTCTTATGATTTAATAATTGTTACAATTACACTTAAAAGCCTGAAAACACAAGTGTTAAGCCTATGTTGAAAAAGGGAAAATACGACAAAGGGGTTGAAAAAAATTTTTTTTGTAGTATTATGGTTACATAAATCATCTTTAAAAGTTTTTGACCGAGTTGAAGAAACAGGTCGTTAGGGAATTTTTAAGGATTACAATTTACAACATAGAGGATTACATTTTGAGAAAACTATTAGTTTTAACTTTTACACTTGCGTGTATGCTACTTTGCCATGCGCAATGTCAAGCATCAGACGTAAATTCTGTAAAAGCAACAATAGTCAAACACGCTATTGAAATGGGCGTAGATCCTGCAATTGCACTTAGTATTGCACGCACGGAATCAGGATTTCGCCACGAAGCAAGAAGTTCACACGGCGCAGTAGGAGTATTCCAATTGATGCCATCAACCGCAAGAAGAATGGGGTACAACCCATATTCTTTGAATGAAAACATCAAAGCCGGAATTACATATTACAAAAAAATGTATAATATGTTTGGTTCAGTAGAATTGGCACTTGCTGCATATAATGCAGGTCCAGGAAATGTAAAAAAATACAGATCAGTTCCACCTTATGGAGAAACAAGACGTTTTGTAAGTAAGATTATGACAGATGTAAACAGACAAAAACATAATCCGGATCCAGCTGTAGTAAGAGCAAGGAAAAATGCTTATGTAGCGCAAAAGCCTAAGGCAGTTGTTTCAAAGCCTGTAACGACAGTGCATAAACCTACTGCTCCAAAAGTAATTGAGGCAAAAGAACTTCAAGCAGAGGTGTTAGAAGAAAAACCAATAGAATTGAAATTGGAAACACTTTCTGTAGCAATCTAGGTTAATTTATTTTGATTTAAAGCACAACCGACTAAATTTAAGTCGGTTGTGCTTTATTATGTCATTATGAACAATAAATCGACGAGGTAATCCCATTTATATTATTAAATTTGTAATATTTTGTTAACAAATTATCTGATTTTATTAAAGAAAAATCTCAATTCTACCGTAATTCTACATAGAAAGGAATAAAAGAATTATGGGCATGTCGGCTACTCAAGCTAGATTATTGACTATTACCGGTAGATTAACCGATAATGAAATGCGTTCGCAAACTATTACGAATGCAAAATTAAGACTTGCTCAAAAATCTTCTGAAGCAAGCCAAACTTATATGGATGCTTTGAGTTCTGAAAAACTGGTTTTCAAAACATATGGTGATAATGGTGAAACCTCAACATACAATTTAACTCCGGCTTTGTTGTATTCTTATGAACCTTTGAAAAACCAATATTCAATCCAAAACGCTTCAGGGCAAAACCTTGTATCGGCAACAGATGCTGCAAATTTTGAAGCATCAGCAACTATGTCTGAATTTTTGAAAAAATATGGGTTGGTACAAGATACAACAGATGCAGATAAATTTAAAACAGATTTAGCAAAATATAACGAAGATTTAGCAGACTATAATACTAAAAAAGCTGCTTATGATGCAAAGTACACACAATATCAAAAAGATATGGAAGAATATAATAAAAAACTCAAACAATGGAATGAAGCTAAAAATCAACCTGATTTGTATAAATTATTTAGTGATATTGTTGGAACAAGCTCTAATCCAAGTAGTTGTTATGCAACTGCATTGAATGGTGGTGCTAGTTGTTATGTTCATGTATTAGCGCATTTGTTGGATTATACTGGAGGAGATGATTGTTCTTCTGCTGAATATAAAGCAAGTAACGGACAAGGAGTAAAATTTGCATCAGATGATGTATCTGGTTCTGCTTTAGGTGCTGTTCCTAACTTTGTTCCTCTTTCAGAAGAAATAGCCAAAGAAACTAAATATTGCGATGGTGATGATAATTTTAGTAATGGAACAGAAATTAAAGACAATTTAATTAAAGCTGCTCTTGATGAAGGTAGAAAACCTACAGAGTTAGAGATTTTGAGAAGTGATTATGTTTATGATGCAGACAATAATTGCTTAAAACTGGATGCAGATGGTAATCCTCAATTAAAAACAATTAGACAAAAAGCTATCGATTTGTTATATATATTAAAAAATTCTCTGATTACAGATCAAACAGAAATGAATGAAACATTGAAAAACTTTACCGATGGCGATATGAAAAACTTAGTAACAGAAGCACCCAAAAAACCAGATGCTCCTATTAATGATGTTGGCACTCCTCCACAAAAACCAGATCCACCATCTTATGATTTGGCATTAAAAGATAAGGACAAAGGTCAATGGTATATTAATTTGTGGTATATGATGAATGGTTCTGCATCTGCTAATAAGTTGCAAGATAAAGTTAACGCAAATGGAGAAACTATTTATACAACTCAAGATGGTCCAAAAAATGAAAATGCTAAAAATTACAAAGTTATTGACGATCAATTGCTGACAAGCAATGATTGGTTGACATTCGCTTTGAAAAATGGGGTCGTAACTTTAAGTCAAGCGTCTTATTTTAATCCATCAGTTGATAGTGCCAAAACTCCTGAAATGACTGCAGAAGGCTATTATTGGAATGCAACTGCATATTCTAGCACATCAGATATGGTTTCTGTAGAAGATGAAGTTGCAATTGCAAAAGCAGAGGTTAAATATAAAAACACTACAACCGAAATTGAAAACCAAGATAAGAAATACGATCAAGATCTAAAAAAACTTGATACAGAACATAATGCACTCCAAACCGAATATGAATCGTTGAAAAGTGTAATTGACAAAAACGTAGAACGTTCCTTCAAAGCATTTTCTTAATAAAGTAAATTCCTTCCCTAGTGAGGGAAGGTTTGGATGGGTGCTATTCCGTAAGGGAACATTTATGTTAAATCAGCACCCACCTAAATCCTCTCTCATTAGGGAGGACTTAATTTTAACCCTATTTATTATACTCTTTAAACAATTCTGTCAAAAGTTCGTGACCTTTTAGAATTGTTTTGTATTCCAAATATTCATTTTTTGAGTGCATATTGCAAACAGTAGCAAGTCCTATCAAGTACGGAATAAATTTTTCATCATTTGCATTTGTTTTGTTTGCGTAAATATGGGTTTCTGCTCCAGCGTGGAATGAAGTTATATCAGGCTTTACTCCAACTTTGTTTGCTGCCGCTTCAAAAATTGTTGGAATATAGTCATCATCAACTTTTTCAAATGGAGGTAGATGTTCTTCAAATTCAACCGTTGCTTTTGCTATTTCTTTGTTTTTGATGTTAAATTCGTCAACAGTCATAGTCATTTTGCTTTTTAGTTCTTCTTCTTTTTTTCTGCTAGAACTTCTTATTGAATAATTTGCTTGTGCATCAGTATTGATAATATTTGTAACTTTTATATCGCCTGCTGAAATTCCGCCGATGTTACAAGAAGTTACGACATGTCCGTCTTCTTCATAAAAAACACCTTGTGGTAAATCAGAAATCAAATCTGCAATCAATTTTGCCGCATTTGCACGTTTTTTGTCGCCGATATCAATTCCTGAGTGACCACCTTTAAAACTATGTACTTTAAATTTTGCTAAAGTATAACTAGCACCGGAAATTTCGCATTGTCCCAGTGTATCGCTATCTAAAACAAGTACGTATTTTGAGTTGAAGTTTTTAAGGTTTGCATTGCGGATACCAGAAAGACTATTTTCTTCATCACGAGTAAACATAACTTCCAAACCACCGTGTTTCATGTCGCTATGTGCAAGCTCTTTTGCAAAAAGTAAAGCATTTGCAACGCCAGCTTTGTCATCACCTCCGAGAGTTCTTCCCTCAGCGTGAATATTGTCGTTTTCATCAAGATAAGTCTTAACAGGGCTATCATCACCGATCACATCCATATGAGCAGAAAGCATCATTGGAGCTTTTGTTTGGTCTGTTGCTGGAATATTGATAACAACGTTTCCAAAATCATCAAGTTTGCAACTTATTTCATTTTTATCACAATAATTTTTTATCCATTCTGCAACTTTTTCTTCGTGCATTGATGGGGATGGAACTTCTGCCAAGCTGCAAAATAGGTCAATAAGTTCATAATCTTTTCTTATTTTTTCAATAGTCATATAAAATCCTCTCTACTGTGTATAATTCAAATTTTTACAGTTTTATTGTAGCATTTTTTTTTACTTTTGCAAGAGGAAGAAAGTTGGTGTGGTAAAATAATTAGCATCCACCTATGTCCTCACTCATTAGGGAGGAATTAATTGCATGTCATTACGAGGAGCGGTGCGACGTAGTAATCGCATTCATAATGAAACGGACTATGCCTCTTGGCTTCTATGCTTCTAATTTATATCTACTATACTTACACCATCGCCGCCTTCTGTGTCTTCCCCAACCCTCCATTTTGCAACATACGGGGATGTTGACAAGAAATCCCTTACTGCGGATTTTAAAGCGCCTGTTCCGTGTCCGTGTATAATTGTAACTGATGCAAGATTTGCAAGGCTTGCTTTGTCAAGATAAAACTCCAAGCTATCAAGTGCATCTTCAACTTTGTAACCTCTTAAATCGAGGGTGTTAGAGATGCTTGTTTTTCGAAGTTCAAAATTCTCAAAAGAACTTGGCCGATATACATTTCCTTTCTTTTCGTAAATAGCGTCATAAGGTGCAAGTTTATTAGTTTTAATTTTGGTTTTGAAATTTCCCATTTGGACAAGAACATTTTCGTTTTTGTCAGGTAGTGAAAGAAGTGTAACAGGTTGGTTCATTTCTTTTAGAATTAATTTATCTCCTGTTTTAATGTTATTCCAATCAATGTTCTCGTATTGTTGTTTTTCGTCGTATTCAGCCAATTTGCTTCTGAATTTTTGTTCTGTTTGAGCAAGTCGAGCGTAAGAACGGCGGGCAATTTTTTCTGATTTTTCACGTCTTAATTCCTCAAGAATATGTTTGATTTCTGCTTTTACTTCTAGCAATTCACGATCAAATTTGTCTTTAATAATTTTTACTGTTTTTTTCTTGTCTTTTTTTATTTGTGCAAGCGAATCTTCGTATTCGGATTTAAGACTTTCTGAGGTTTCTTTCAATTCTTCTGCTTGTTCAAGATTTTGAGCCAATTTGGCTTGGGTTTCTTGTAACTTTTCAACAACAAGAATTGACGGGTCTTTTGTTGAAACAACAATGTTTTTTGCTTTGTCTGTTATTTCTTTATCTAATCCCAAATTTGCAGCAATTGAGATTGCATTACTTAGTCCAGGAATACCGATTAAGAGTTTGTATGTCGGTTTTAAAGTTGTTGTGTTAAATTCAACAGAGGCGTTTTTAAAGTATGGGTTTGTGTATTCAAGTGCTTTTAATTCCCCATAGTGTGTTGTTACTGTTGAAATTACCCCTTTTTCTGCAAATTTTTCTAAAATAACTTGTGCCAAAACTGCACCTTCTACCGGATCGGTTCCTGCACAGATTTCGTCTAACAAAACAAAAGATTTATCATTGCTTTGTTTTAGAATTTCGATGATATTTGTCATGTGGGCAGAGAATGTTGATAGATTTTGCAAGATACTTTGATCATCTCCTATATCAGCAAAAACATTTTCAAACGGATAAACTTTTGCAGCTGTGCAGGGTAAAAACATTCCGCTTTTTGACATTAGAATAAACAAACCGATTGTTTTAATTGTTACTGTTTTGCCACCAGTGTTAGAACCTGTGATAATTACAGATTTATAATCCTTTCCGATTTCAAAGTTGTTTGTAACTACATTTTCTACATTACCGATTAAAAGCGGATGTTTCATATTTTCAAATTCTACAAACTTATGTGTAACTATTTCTGGTTCAATTGCATGAAGTTTTACGGCATAGCGAGCTTTGGCAAAGTGATAATCTATAGTTGCAAGTATTTGTTCTGATAGGGCAAGTTCTTTTATTTCATTTTTTACAAGTGAGGTCAAGCCTGATAAAATTTTAACCATTTCAGAATGAATATTGGCTTTAATCTCTCGGATTTTGTTGTTTAGAGGAACTATTTGTTCAGGCTCAATATAGAATGTTTTACTTGTTGCAGAAACGTCGTGAACAATTCCCGGTACTTTGCTTTTTGAAGATGCCATTACTTGAAAGACAATTCTATCATCTCTTGTTGTATATATATTTTCTTGTAAGTGTTTTGAAAAACTTGCAGAATTTAACAACGCATTTACAGTTGTTTTTAAATTCTTTTCATTATCCCTTAAAGATGCGTATAAGTTTTTTAATTCTTGCGTTGCATCAGGTCGGATATTTAGATTTTCATCAAAAGTTCCAAATATTTTGTCTTCGAGTTGCTTATCAGTTAGGAGATTTTGTGCAGCGTTTCTCAAGATAGACATCATTGTTAAGTTGTCTGATAAAAATTTTTTTACTAATCTTGATGTTTTCAGGGTTTTGGCGATATCAATTAATTCATCTTCTGCAAGATAGCTAACCCCCATATTCTTTTGGATTTGTGCAATATTTGCGACAAATTCTATCGGAATATCGTTCGGAATATCAAGAACCTGTTTGGCTTCACGAGTACATTGTAGTTCATTCTTGATTTTTACAATGTCGTCAAATGGTGTTATATTTAAGCAAATTTCTTTACTTTGTTTAGTTTTAGCAAAATTTGCAAGTTGTTCTTTTATTTTGTCAAATTCAAGTGATTTTAAGCTTTTTTCAATAGTATTCATAAGATTATTAAAGGACAATAACGCCTCAATTACAATGAATTATTAACTTTTTTTGATTTATTTGCACTAAATATTTTTTAAAGTAAAATACTGATATAAGAGAAGAGTAAGAAGGTGAAATTATGGCTATAGAAAGACAACATGTAAAAGAGCAAGATAAAATGCAAAGAAGACACAATTTTGATCCTGTTGAAAGCAATTTGACAGATGAACAGGTAAAGTTGGAGGCTTCAAGATGTTTACACTGTAAAAATCCTAGATGCGTTCAAGGCTGTCCGGTAAATATTCAAATTCCTGATTTTATTCAAGCGATAAAAGAAGGTAATCTCGATAAAGCAGGTGAAATTATTCGCCAAACCAGTATGTTACCATCTGTTTGTGGTAGAGTTTGCCCTCAAGAAAGACAGTGTGAAGGTCAATGTGTTTTGGGTATTAAAGGAGAAGCAGTTGCAATTGGTGCATTAGAAAGATATGTTGGTGATAATACGAAAGCTGAAATTCCGGAAATTAAACCCTCTGGTAAAAAAGTTGCCGTAATTGGCTCAGGGTGTGCCGGCATGACAGCTGCTTGTGATTTGAGAAAAGCAGGTCATGATGTAGAAGTTTTTGAGGCTTTGCACGAATTAGGCGGTGTTTTAAGGTACGGCATTCCTCCATTTAGACTTCCTAGAACAATTCTTGATAAAGAAATTAATAATCTTGAAAAAATGGGTGTAATTTTCCATAAAAACGTAGTTGTTGGTAAATCTATTACTCTTGAACAGTTGAAAGAAGATGGATTTGATGCAATATTTATTTGTTCTGGTGCTGGCTTGCCAAAGATGTTGAATGTTGAAGGTGAAAACTTAAACGGTGTTTTCTCTGCAAATGAATTTTTGACTCGTGTAAATCTTATGCACGCCGGACAAGAAAATAGTACAACACCGTTAAGAGTTGGTAAAAAAGCCGCAATTTTTGGCGGTGGTAATGTCGCTATGGATGCAGCAAGAACAGCTGTAAGAGTTGGTTTTGACGAAGTTTATATTATTTATCGTAGAACTGAAAAAGAACTTCCGGCTCGTTTAGAGGAAATTAGGCACGCTAAAGAAGAGGGTATTATATTCAAATTCTTGTATGCCCCAAAAGAAATTTTAGGTGAAAATGGCTACGTTAAGGGTGTTGAACTTGAAATAATGGAACTTGGCGAACCTGATGAATCAGGTAGGCGCAGACCTGTTTCTACAGGAAAAACAGAAATTATGGATTTGGATACTGTAATTGTTGCTTTAGGTACCGGCCCAAATCCGATTATCCAAAGATCTGCACAAGCAGAAGGTATGGATATTGTTACCGATAAAAAAGGTTATATTGTTGTTGATGGAGAAACAAGATGCACCAATATTCCAACTGTTTATGCCGGAGGAGATGTTGCACCTGTTGGAGCTTCAAATGCAATCAATGCAATGGGCGCAGGTAAAAAAGCCGCTAAAGCGATTAATGAGTTGTTGAAATAGTTGAATTGTGAAAGGTGAGAAGTGAAAAGTTTCAATGCAAAGAAAATATTTAGTTTATTTGTTGCAACACTGCTTTTTTCTTCTCATTGTTTTGCATTTGAGTTAGATACATCTGTTGATGAAGAAATTCGGAAAAATTATAATCCATCAGTATTAGAACAGAATTTGCCGGTTTTGCCAAAAACTGCACCATCTCAATCAACAACGACTACGACTACAAATAAAACAACTCCTGCTGTGCCAAAAACTCAACCGGTTTCACAACCTTCCAAACCGCAACTTGTCATTAAAAAAATGGATAATGATTATAAGTTTGATAAATCAACCGCAATCAGAATTAAAAAAGGTACAAGGTTTAGAGTTAAGTCAAATTGTGTTATATCAGATTATCAAAAAGAAGGAACCCGAGTTTCGTTTACTTCTATAAAACCTGTTACACAAAGATATATAACAATTAATGAAGGTACTAAATTTACTGCAGTTGTGGAAAATTCTCACTTACCACAATATACAGGAAATGGTGGTTTGATAGTTTTGATGGTTGATGGAATAGTTGTTAACGGTTCTACAAAAAGTGTTCATGCCAAAATTACAAAAGCAAACTTAAAAAAAGTTTTTCTTAATAATATAAAAGGAAAAAGAGGCTATATAAAAGGAATTTCTACCCAAGTTGATAAAGGGGAAAATTTCTACAAAAAAACTCGCAGAACATCAGCAAAACTTGCAGATAATCCTGTTGGATTAATTATAGCTCCTATTCCAACGATTTTTGGTGCAGTTATTTATTCTATAAATCTTGTTGGTTCGCCTATTTTTGCAATTTGGGCAAAAGGTTCAAGAATATCAATTCCGGCAGGTTCTGAGTTTGAAATTAAGTTGTTGGAAGATGTCTATTTGCAATAGTCAAAATCTGAAAATTTATTCTCTGTATTAGTTTTTTTATTAATATTTTTGTGGTATTGTTTAATATTATAATTTGTTTTATAATATGTTTATCAGTTAAGTAATTAATAAGTAGGACAACTTGTATAAAAAAAGGAGAGATTATGATTAAAAAGTTGACTTCTCCAAAGGCATTGATGGCTCTTTTTGCTACATTGCTAATGGGCATTTCGCCTGCTCTTGCAAGCGAAGCTGATTTGGTTGTTCCGAGTATCAAGGCTGTTAATTCAGATTTCTTTATGTTATTGGTTGCAGGAATTCTTATTTCTGTTGCTGGCTTGATATTTGGATTTATCGAATTTTTTAGAATTAAAAAACTAGATGTTCACACATCTATGGCTGAAGTAGGAAACACAATTTTTGAAACTTGTAAAACTTATCTTATTCAACAAGGTAAATTCTTATTTGTTTTGGAAGTTTTGATTGGTCTTTGTATCGCTTTCTACTTCGGATATTTGCAACATATGCCTTTATCACACGTATTGATTATCTTGGGATGGTCAGTAATTGGTATTTTAGGCTCTTATGCAGTTGCTTGGTTTGGTATTAGAATGAATACTTTGGCTAATGCTAGAACTGCTTTCGTTTCTTTAAAAGGAAATCCTTTGAATATTTTGAATATTCCGTTGAAAGCAGGTATGTCAATTGGTGTTTGTCTTGTATCAGTTGAACTTATTTTGATGTTGACAATTTTGTTATTCGTTCCAGGTGAAATTGCAGGTGCTTGTTTCATCGGCTTTGCAATTGGTGAATCTTTGGGTGCTTCTGCTCTTCGTGTTGCAGGTGGTATTTTTACAAAAATTGCTGATATCGGTTCTGACTTGATGAAAATTCAATTTGGTATCAAAGAAGATGACCCTAGAAATCCTGGTGTAATTGCTGACTGTACTGGTGATAACGCTGGTGACTCTGTTGGTCCTACTGCCGATGGTTTTGAAACTTATGGTGTAACTGGTGTTGCTCTTGTTTCATTTATCTTGTTGGCAGTTGTTGGCAAAGAAAATCAAGTTCAATTATTGACTTGGATTTTCGTAATGAGATTCTTAATGATTGTAACTTCTGTAGTTGCATACTGGATTAATGGTATAGCTGACAAAATCTATGCTGCTAAAACAGATAAATTTGACTTTGAAAAACCGTTAACAAATCTTGTTTGGTTAACTTCTATTTTGTCAATCGCAATGACTTTCGGCGTAAGCCACTGGTTGTTGGCTGATATGGGTAACAATTTATGGTTAGTTCTTTCAGCAATCATTTCTTGTGGTACTTTAGGTGCTGCTTTGATTCCTGAATTTACTAAAATATTCACTTCTCCAAAAGCAAAACACACAGAAGAAGTTGTTACTGCTTCTCGTGAAGGTGGATCTTCATTAACAATTCTTTCAGGTATTGTTTCTGGTAATATGTCAGCATTCTGGATTGGTATGGTAATCGTACTATTGATGGGACTTGCTTATGTAGCTTCTCTTCATATTCCAGATGCAGTTATGATTTACCCATCTGTATTTGCATTTGGGTTGGTAGCGTTCGGTTTCTTAGGAATGGGACCTGTTACTATCGCAGTTGATTCTTATGGACCAGTTACTGATAACGCTCAATCAGTTTATGAATTATCTTTAATTGAAGATATTCCTAATGTTGGAGAAGAAATCGAAAAAGAATACGGTTTCAAACCTGATTTTGAAAATGCTAAAAAATACTTAGAAGAAAATGATGGTGCTGGTAACACATTCAAAGCAACTTCAAAACCGGTATTAATCGGTACTGCAGTTGTTGGTGCTACTACAATGATTTTCTCATTGATTTTGGTTATCAAATCTACTTTGGGTATTGAACCTGAAATGATTTTGAATATGTTGAACCCTTACACATTACTAGGTTTCTTATCTGGTGGTGCAGTAATTTATTGGTTCTCAGGTGCATCTATGCAAGCTGTAACAACAGGTGCATATTCTGCAACTGAATATATTAAAGATAATATCAAATTGGATGATGAATCTTCTAAGAGTGCAAATGTTGCAAATTCAAAAGAAGTTGTAAAAATTTGTACACAATATGCTCAAAAAGGTATGGTAAATATCTTTATCGCATTGTTCGCATTTGCTTTAGCATTTGCTTGTTTGTCAGCACCGTCTTGCACAACATCAGCTCCTGTAGCATTCTTTGTAAGCTACTTGATTGCAATTGCCGTATTTGGTTTGTTCCAAGCTGTATTTATGGCAAACGCTGGTGGATGTTGGGATAACGCTAAGAAAATCGTTGAAGTTGATTTGCAAGAAAAGGGTACACCGCTACACGAAGCAACAGTTGTTGGTGATACAGTAGGTGACCCATTCAAAGATACTTCTTCAGTTGCAATGAACCCAATTATTAAATTCACTACTTTGTTCGGTTTATTGGCAATGGAAATTGCAATCTCAGAAAGCTTTAGAAATATTGCTCCGATTGCAGGATGGGTTTTCTTAATCGTTGCATTAATTTTCGTAATTCGTTCATTCTATGCAATGAGAATTCCAACAAGAAAATAATAATATAGGGAAATGAGTATATCTCATATAAAAAAGAAAGATCGTATTTATTAAAATACGGTCTTTCTTGTTATTATTAAATAAAAAATTGTGAAATGATTTATTAGATATAAAAATCGCCACTAATAATTGTGGCGATTTTAAAACCTATTACAAATAAACACTGAGTATAATTACCTTCTTAGTCTACGTATGCAGTTAGTACTTGCTGACCTAACACGGAGAATCTCATTTTTTTTAAAGCTCTCAATTCTGTTTGACGAATACATTCTTTTGTAACACCATATATATTGCCAATTTCTTCCAATGTCTTTTTTGTGTTATCTTCCAATCCGTAGCGAAGTTTTACTACCTCTTGTTCACGTTCTTTTAGAGTTGAAATTACATTTAAAATATCTGTTTTTAAGTCTTCAAATTCAACTTCTTGGGTTGCAGAAGCTTTTTTATCTTCAATAATATCTGCGATATTCATTTCTTTGCCATCGCTATTTTCAAGTCCGCTTTCAATTGAGATAGTTTTTGAATAAGCATTCAAAAAAGTGTCAATTTTTTCTGCAGAAATATTCATTCTTTTAGCTACGTCTTCTGTTTTTACTTGTGAATTGCTTTCACGTTCCATTTCTCTTTTCAGTTTTGAAAAACGAGAAAGGGTTTCTTGAATATAAACAGGAATTTTCATGCAGTGTGATTGCTCCGAAATCGCTTTAAACATTGATTGTTTAATCCACCAACTTGCGTATGTTGCGAATTTGTAGCCTAATTTGTAGTTGAACTTATCTGCAGCAACCATTAATCCCATATTACCTTCTTGAATAAGGTCTGTCATTGGAAGATTTGACATGTGGATTGCTTTTTTAGCAATAGTTACAACAAGTTTAAGGTTTGCTTTTATAAGTTGTTTTTTTGCTTGAACATCCCCTTCTTTTGCTCTTTTTGCTAAATCTTTTTCTTCAGAAGGTGTAAGTGAACGATAGTCTGAAATTTCTCTGATATAGTTTGATAATACACTGTCATTAGAACCGTCAATAATTTCGTTTTTTGCTGGGTTTGATAATTTTGTAACGGTTCTCATTTGGATAGGTGAATTTTTGCTCATACCTATTTAAACTCCTTCTTTTACTTTAGTAACACAAGATATCATATTTGAATGGATGGGGTAAAACATTTATAGTATATACTTAGTATATATCATAATATATATTTTTTCAAGTCTTGTGTAAACTTTTGTTAATAATTTAAAACTGTATAATTGGTGTATGTTTGTAATATAATTAAGCATGGAGGGATATATGAAGAAGAAAATTTTAATTACATTGGGTATTTTGGTTACATTGATTGTGGCTTCCGTTGCTGGGGTTGCGGTTACAAATATGAATGCTCCGAAACATCCGTCAGAATATAAAATAGGAATTTCTTATGATGAGGCGGTTAAGTCTGACAAACCTATGTTGGCAGTGTTTTATGTTGACTGGTGCGGATATTGTTTGAGATTTATGCCAAAATTCAGAATTTTGAATACTTTATACAAAAATAAATATAATTTTGTAATGATAAATGTTGAAGGTGATCAAAATACTAGGGCATTGGCGGAAGATGTTGGTATAGCAGGTTACCCTACGGTTTATATTCTTGACCCTAAATATGATAACCGAGTTTTGTTGTCTAATAGCTACTACCATAATTTAAAAAAATTCAGAGTAGAATTAGATAGATATTTAAGAATACGTGCGCTTTTGGACAAAGCAACTGCGGAAGTTGAAAAATAGCAAAAAAAAAGACCTTGATTAAAAATCTTTTCAAGGCCTATCCGTTTAAATAAGAAGAGAGAGCTTTATATTTATATAAAGTATATGAGAATTATAAATTTGCTAATTTTGGACCAATTATTAAGAAATATTAATAGGTATTTATGAAAGATATTCAAAATTTAAAAGATAATAGAAATGTAGACATTCAAAGGGTTGGAATTAAACACCTTGAATTACCTTTGATTATTCAAAGAAAAAATAGCTCAAATCAAGTTGTTTGTGCAAAAGCAAAGGTTAGTGTATCATTGCCAAGAGATTACAAAGGAACTCACATGTCAAGATTTGTAGAAGTTTTGACTGAATGGCAGCATAAAAACCTTTTGGGGGTTGATATAAAAGGTTGTTTGGAAAAAATTATTAACAATTTGGACGCTCAAAGTGGTGAATTGGAATTTAAGTTTCCATATTTTATAGATAAAAAATCTCCGGTTAAGGGAATGGTTGCTCCTATGAGTTATCATTGTTCTTTTGAGGGAAGAATAGTTGATGAAGAATACAAATTTATTTTGGGTGTAGAAGTCCCTGTTACAACACTTTGTCCTTGTTCAAAGGAGATTTCAGAGAATGGTGCGCATAATCAAAGAGCGTTTATAAAGGTAAAAGTTTCTTATGATGAAAAAGAGCAAGTTTGGATTGAAGATTTGGTAGAATTGATTGAAGCTTGTGCATCTTGTCCTGTATATCCGTTGTTGAAACGTGAAGATGAAAAGTTTGTAACCGAAAAAGCTTGGGATAATCCAAAGTTTGTTGAGGATGTTTTGAGAGATGTGGTTGTGAAATTGAGAAATCATCCGATAATAAAAGAATTTGACGTTGAATGTGAAGCCTTTGAAAGTATTCATAATCATTCTGCTTGGGCATCTCAACACGAAGTGAAGTAAAAAAACAGTCGACATTTCTGCCGACTGTTTTTTTATGTTTTATTTTTTTTATTCATTCAACAATTTTTCTGCCAATTCTGATTCGGTTCTTCCATTAAGTGTTTTGCTAATTTTTTGAAGTTTTTGAGCAATCAGTTCTAAATTGTCTGTCCAAACAAAATTATCTAAAACATATTTTTCAGCTTTTTCAAATTCTCCATCAATTTGTATTCTGATGATTTCAGAAAGCATTTCTTTGGCGATAGGGACAACTTTATCAATATTAACGTGAATTTTGCCATCAATGATGTCGTAAGCTCCACGTTCAGAAAAATATTTGTTTTGCATAACAGTTCTAACTCTATGTGCTTGGCTCATTGTAGGTTTCGATTTTAGAAAATTGTCAGCAACAGTTGTAACAATAATTTGTTTTCTCTGTTCTTCGGTGTACATACCGAGTTCCGTCAACAAATCAACAAAAGCTAATGAACCCATATCGGCTTTGTTTTCTTCAATAATATTTCTGTATTTACCTAAGGTTTCGCAAGCTTTTTTAGGTCCAAGTGAGTGAGCGTTTTCGTGACCAATAGTAAACCAATGATCTGCTTCATCAAGGTAGTATTTGTGTTGTTCCTTATCAAGAATTGCATCTAGTCTTTCTTGAAGTTTTTTCATATCGCTAATAAAACGAATTTGTCTGTGGTAAACATTTCTTCTTCCACCACCGATTGTGAGTGACAATTTATCGTCATTTGGTAAGTTTTCTGCTAAAGTAATTCCACCTCTGTATGCTCCAACATCTCCGCAAACTGCAACCAAATCAACATCAACCATTGTTTGTTTTGTATCTTTGTCCGGAGAAATATTTTGTTCATATTCATTTGCAAATGGCATATTTTGCGCAAGTGTTGGAAGATATTTTTTTATTGCCATTAGTGCTTCTGTTCCTTTTTTGTTGACAATACCAACTCTACCGCCTAAAAAGTCTTTCGGAGTAGCTTTTATTTCGTGTTTTTCTAAAAGGGCTGATAATTCTTTATTTTCTACGATTGTACCGGTCATTTCGTCTTCATAATTTTCTCGTGTAATTGTAAATTCTAGCGGTGTATCTTGTAATGTTGCCCATTTTTTGTCAGCGTAAGCATCTAACATTGGATTGGCAGTTCTTAGAGCTTTTGCTTGAAGTTTCAAAAATTCTGTAAAATCTGCGTTAGTCGAAGTTTCTGCAGCTTTGTCAATTTCATCTGCCATTTTAGAAAAATCTTCTTTAAATTTGTCGATATAATCAATTCCGACAAGCTCATCTCCGCATCTTTCAACAACAGAACGTTGAGTTAAGATGTTTTTTACTTCTTCAATTTTGCCTTCATTAATCATTTTCGTTAAAATGTTATGAAATTCTTCTTTTGACAAATCTTCAGGATAAACGCCTTTACCTGGAAATTCTTCTATTCCTTTGGCAAGGTTGATTTTGTTTGACATTGTATCAATTGCGTTAATCCCTTTTTGGGCATCAAACAATATTTTTGTTAATTCTGCTTGTTTGTTTCCTTTTGCGATTTCATCTTCTAAAAATTTTTTAAATTCCAAGTTGTGGTGACAATCTATTTGCATGTTAATTTTTTCTAAAATATATGCAGCTTTTACAAGATGTTTAAGAGCTTTTTTATCTCCGTCTGCAAGTTCAAGGTATTCTGGCGCATCAGCTTTTAACATCTTTTTTGTCATCAAATGCTCTTTATCTGTACGCATTTCAAGTTCTTCCATTGGAAGGTTAAATTCAAATTGTGTCATATAATCTCTCCTTTTGTGGAAATTATAGCATATTTTTATAATTTTTAATTAGGTCAAACAGATGAATAAATGCCAAAATTAGAGAAAAAGAGTTTTGTTTATTTTTTTGTTTTGTTTGTGATAAACTAAAGTTAAAGATATAATTGAAAAGGGAAGTAGAAATATGAGTTTAACAGTATATTTAGGGATAGATGTAGGTTCGGTTACTACAAAGCTTGCGCTTGTTGACGAAAAAGGTAAGTATGTTGACAGTTATATGCTTAGAACTGCAGGTAAACCTGTTATGGCGGTGCAAAAAGGATTGAATGAACTTTTTGCCAAAAGAATTACTGATTATGCTGTAATGGGTGTTGGTACAACTGGTTCTGGTAGGAATTTGGCGGGTGCTTTGGTTGGCGCAGATATTATAAAAAATGAAATTACTGCTCACGCTGTAGCTGCAAGTATTAATGTTCCTGGTGTTCAAACAATTTTGGAAATTGGTGGGCAGGATAGTAAAATTATTATCTTGAGAGATGGTATTGTTACTGATTTTGCGATGAACACTGTTTGTGCTGCAGGTACAGGTAGTTTCTTAGATCACCAAGCTCAAAGATTAAATGTTCCTATTGAAGAATTTGGTGATACTGCTCTAAAATCAGAAAACCCTGCTCGTATTGCAGGTCGTTGCGGTGTATTTGCTGAAAGTGATTTAATTCATAAACAACAATTAGGTTATCCTGTAGAAGATTTATTGTATGGACTTTGTCAAGCGCTTGTTCGTAACTATTTGGCTAACTTAGCCTTAGGTAAAGAGTTGTTACCTGTATTTTCTTTTCAAGGTGGGGTTGCAACAAATTCCGGTATGGTAAAAGCATTTGAAGAAGCTTTGGGACATAAAGTTATTGTTCCTGATCACCATCAAACAATGGGTGCAATAGGTGCAGCATTATTGGCAATGGAAAATCACCAATATACAGATGCCAAAACAACTTTCAAAGGTTGGGAAGTTGGAGAAATGAATTTCCATTCAATTACTTGTGACTGTACCGGATGTTCTAACAATTGTGAAGTTATTACGATTGTTGAAGGCGGCGAAGATATTCATCACGTAGAAAAAATTAAAGACATTAAAGGCAATATAATTGCTCGTTGGGGTGGCACTTGCGGAAGATGGGATATTTCTTAATCTTTAATTAAGTGGTAAAGTTTTGATATGAGTGATTTAGAGCATACTGTAAACAAGATGAAAATTATGTATCGGGAGATTTTTATGAAAACTTCTGATGCAATTCAACTCCGTATTGATGAGATTAAACCTAAAGATTTTCAGGGAGATATACTTGATAAGTATGAAGAAAATTCAAAAGGTTTTCAGTGGCAAATTGCAGTTTTAGATATGTTTGAAAATGATATATCACATGAGATTTATCGTAAATGGCAAGAAATATTAAAACTTCGTGAAAATTGTGAATGTAAAGGTTGTGCGACTTGTTGTAATCTTGCTTGTTCAGAGTTTTCACCTGATGAATTAAAAAAAAGAGCTGCAAACGGTGATAAGTTTGCAAAACAATTTACTTCAATTTTTATTCCTTATAATTCTAGGGAAGAAGCTCGTAAAATTTATCCTGAATATTTGAATTTGTTGGATGAAACAATTGATGAAGATGTTTATTTTTACCATTGTCCGAAATTAAATGATTGTAAAAAATGCTCTGATTACAAAAACAGACCACAAATTTGCAGAGATTTTCCGGATAATCCGCTATGTATTTTACCAAAATCTTGCGGGTTCTATGAATGGCGTGAATATGCGCAACCTATTGCTATGATGTTACATTCAATGGTTGAAATAATAGATTATTACAAAGAAAAAATAAATTTGGCTCAAAAATAAATTTTAAAACAGAGGAAATTATGAAAGTACTTTCAGGATTGAATTTAGAAGAAATAGAAAAAATTACAGATGAACTTGGCGCATCAAAATTTAGAGCAAGACAAATTCACAATTGGATTTATTTAAAATCTGTCAAATCTATTGATGAAATGACTGATTTGGCGATTAAATTTAGAGAACAATTGAAAGAAGTTGCGACGGTTTCTGATACTAAAATTAAGGTTAAACAAGAAAGTGTTGACGGAACTTTAAAATATTTGCTTGAATATCCTGACGGTGAGTGTGTTGAAACTGTTTTGATGAGGTTTGACAATAGAGCAAATTTGACGGCTTGCGTAAGTTCTCAAGTTGGTTGTGCGGTGAATTGTTCATTCTGCGCAACTGGTAAACGAGGTTTTGTAAGAAATTTGTCTTATAAAGAAATTATTGAGCAAGTTTTAACAATTCAGAGAGATACTGGATTGAAGGTTACAAATGTTGTATTCATGGGACAGGGTGAACCTTTATTAAACCTTGATAATGTTTTGAAAGCGATGGAAATATTTAACGAAAACTTTCAAATCGGTGCAAGGCGTTTGACAGTTTCAACATCAGGAATAATTCCTGGTATAAGAAAATTGGCGGAATTGGATATGCAATCAACTTTAGCAATTTCTTTGCATGCGCCAAATCATGAAATAAGAAAACAGTTGATGCAAATTGAAAACAAATATTCTATGCCTGAATTAAAAAAAGAATTGAAAAGCTATATTGAAAAAACAGGTAGGCGAATTACAATAGAATATCTATTGATAAAAGATTTGAATGATACTTTGCAAAGCGCAAAAGAATTGGTTGAATATTTGCACGATTTAAAATGTAATATTAACTTAATTCCATATAATTCTACAGAAAAGAACGATTATCAAAAGCCGTCAGGTAATTCAATTATGCGTTTCAAATCTTTACTTGAACAATCCGGTAAAAAAGTGACAGTGAGATTGGAACGTGGAGCTGATATAGATGCTGCTTGCGGACAGTTGAGAGGAAAAGTCGATTAATTCTATCTTCTGTGTGGATAATCTTTTTTAAATTCAAAATTATCTATTAATAATAAAACTCCGCAAGTATCAGGGTTTGTCTTACAAGTTTGTAACGCTGCTTCTCTACCTTGTTGAGTTAAAGTTGCTTGTGAATGTGGACCAAAATACTTATCTTTTCCTAAATATCGCTCATTATAATTGCTATCGCACAATAAGAAATCAAATTGATCTCTTCCGAATGAGTTTGGTTGTTTACTTCCATTCAAGTCAAAAATAATATCTATGCAATTCCCTTTTGTCATGTCTATAGTTGAGCCATCTGCGAAAGTAACCATTGGGGATGTATTTTGTTGTTTTTGAACTGTTTTTATATAAGGTGCTAAATATTGATTAAATATTTCAAGTGTTGCTGCTTGGTTATAATCAACGATTTTCCCATCTTCATCTCTTATTGCTGCAGGTTGTAACCAGTCAGCCGCAGAGCCGTTATCTCTTTCTGACATAATTATTGCTTGTTGCATTATGCTATAAAACTTTTTTATCTTTACGCCGTCTTGTTTTCTTTGAGTTTCATTTATTAATGTTGGCAACGTCATTGCTGCAACAACACCAATGATGCCGAGTGTGATAAGGACTTCAGCTAAGGTGAATGCAGCTGATTTAAGTGAAAAGTGAAAAGTGAAACGTGAAAAGACCTTATCGGTAAAGATATTTTCTTTCATATCTCTAACATTTTTTCCAATGTTGTCACAATAGGACACGTGCATAGCTCTTTCTGTTAAAGTAAAAAAATTTTTCATACTTCTCCTTATAACTAACATGTTTATAACATAATACTAACTAATTAAAATATAACTTATTTCTTTTCTTTTGTAAAGTACATGTTATAAACGTGTTAAAAATTTTATTATGAGGTAAAATGGAAAGAAAGTTGTTTAGAGCAGGAAATGGTTGGTCATTGTTTCTGCCAAAGGTAATAATTGAACTTTTAAAGATTGATCCTGAAAATGATACAATTGAAATGCAAATTGAGAATGATGTTCTAAAGATAAAAAAAGTTGATAAAAAAGATGGAGAGAAAAATAATTGAAAGCGTTAATACAAAGGGTAAAACGAGCTTCTGTTACTGTTGACGGGGCAAAAATCTCCGAAATTAGCAAAGGAATACTTGTGTTTTTGGGAGTAGAAAAAGAAGATGTTTTCGAAAACGCAGAAAAGTTAGCTGACAAAATTTGTAAACTTCGAATTTTTGAAGATGAAAATGAAAAAATGAATTTGTCTGTAACAGATGTCGAAGGCGAACTTTTAGTCGTTTCGCAATTTACTCTATGTGGTGATTGCAAAAAAGGTACACGCCCATCTTTTGATAAGGCTGCAAGTCCGGATGTCGCAGTTAAATTATATAATTATTTTATTGAATATTTAAAAAATAAAAATATTCCTGTAAAGACCGGAAAATTTCAGGCAATGATGGATGTTGAATTAATAAATGACGGTCCTGTAACATTTTGGTTAGAAAAATAAAAATTAGCTTGTAAAAATTGTTTATTTATTTTACTTTGAAAAAGTTAATTAATTTATGGATGACAATGAAAATACAAGCAATTCAATTAAATCAAAGTTTTACAGGTAACCCCCATTTTATTTCAAATAATGCTCACAAAGATTTAGCAACTATTTTAGTAAATTTAAATCGTAAAACTGTAACAAAGTTTAAGGGTGATTTTTTTCACTCTGAAATTCCGAATACATTGAGAATGGGTGAAAAGACTGCTTTTTATGACAAGAGGTATTATATGATGCCTGCTCCGTCTGATAAGCAGATTGCTGGCAGTTCCGAGTTAGCATTAGGAAAAATTAATTTATTGATAAATAATAGAACTGGCGAAGTTATTAAATGTAAAAAGCCATTTTTGACAAGATGGGAAAAAGTATTAAAAAAAGCAGAAAGTGCGTTGAAAATATTTAAAGAAGAAATTGATAATCCAAAAGTTGTTGAAAAACAAGTTATTAAATTGTGTGGAATGACTAAAGATGGCATAAAAAGTTTGGAACAATTTTAATTGATTGTGTTTTGCATGTTGCAAAATTTTGAAAAGCATGCTATAATACATGTATTAATATAGAGTTAGAAATCGATTTTTTATTACTGAGGAGAATTTTTTACTTTATTATTTATTATTAACCTAGAAATTACGTTATTTTTTAATTAAGAGGCTTTTATTATGTATGTAAACAAGTGTATCAAATGCGGTCGTGAGTTTGAAACAAAGAACCCCAAAAGAGTAATATGTCCTGATTGTTTATATCCGGATAAGAAAATGATGGTTTCTCCATCTAATGACACAACTCCGGCAGCAACCGCTCAACCAGAAGAAAAACCACAATATTTGAATGGCTACAGTGCAGGCGGAACAGAGGAAGCTCCTCGTTATTACAGTGCTGGTGGTAATTCTGAACCTCAACAAAGATACAACAGACCACAAAGATCTTATAACAATCAAGGTGGTTATCAAAATAGGCAAAACGGTGGCTACAATCGCCAACAAGGTGGATATAACAGAAATCAAGGCGGTTATAATAACAACCGTCAAGGTGGCTACAATAACAATGGTTATAATCGTAATCAAGGTGGTTATGGAAATAATAGACCGCAAAGACCTTACAACAATCAAGGTGGTTTCCAAAACAGAAGACCTCAAGGCGGTGGATTTAACAGAGGCAATAACTTTAACCGTCGCCCTCAACAAAGAAAAGCTCCTAAACAACTTTTGGTTAGTAAGGAACAGCTTGAACAAATTGAATTGTTATATAAATCTATGTTGCCGTTACCAAACCCTGATTGCCATGAAGTAATTGGTGAAAAAATCGGTTTGGAACCTAGAAAAGTTTTCTTTGGTATCAATTTAATCAGACAAAAAATGATGTTGCCGAAATTGCCATTCCCTAAGCGTAAATTGGCTATTTCACCGGATCAATTATTTGCTATTAAAAACTTGTACGAACCTTTGTTGCCATTGCCTCCAATCGGTTGCCATAAAATTATTGCAGCTCAATTAAAAATGGATGAGTGGAGAGTTCACGTTGGTATTGGTTTAATCCGTTCTCAAATGGGATTGGATAGATGGAATGAAGATAGACCGGATTTACCAGAAGAATTTAAAAAGCAAAAAGCTGAAGAGGCGGAAAAGGCAACTGAAGTAAAGAAGGCTGAAAAAAAAGAAAAAGTTTCTGATGCAGAAGTTGTAGAAGAAGCTCCAAAACCTAAAAGAGGCAGAAAACCTAAAAAGGTTGAAGAAGCACCGGAAGCTTAGTAGCTATGACTAAATATGTTTCAGTTGGTAAGATTTTAAATTTTCACGGAATTAAAGGTGAGGCAAAAGTTGGTTTTACAAAGAATCAAGAAGATTTCTTTTGCTCTCTTGATAAGGTTTTTGTGAAAACTGACAATGATTACAAACAATTGTCAATTAAGAGTTGCAGACTTCATAAAAATATCGCTTTGGTTTGCTTTGAAGGAATTAATTCAATTAATGAACTTATGGAATATAAAGGTGCTTTTCTTTATGTTGAAGAAGAAACAATTCGTAAAAACCTTGAAGAAGATGAGTTTTTGATTGATGAATTGGTTAGTCTTGAGGTTTTTGATCAAAATGGCATAAAAAAGGGCTTTGTCGTAGGTGTTTCTAATAATGGTGCAAGCGATTTATTGTCCGTTAAAACAAATTCTAAAGACATAGTTTTAATTCCGTTTGTAAAAGCGATTGTTACTGATGTAAGCATAAAAAACAAAAAAATTATAATCAATAATATCGAGGGATTGATAGAATGATTTTTGATGTTCTTACACTTTTCCCTGAAATGATTGAAGATTGTTGTAGCTATAGCATATTAAAACGTGCTGTTGATAAAGATATTTTGTCTGTAAATGTTATAAATCCAAGAGATTTTACGCTAGATAAACATAAAAAAGTTGATGATACTCCATATGGTGGCGGAGCCGGAATGGTTTTGATGGCTCAACCTTATGTTGATGCTTATGAAAGTATTAAAAAAATAAAAAATTCAATTACTGTAATGCTTTCTCCTCAAGGTGAACCGTTGACTGATAACTTGGTTAATGATTTGGCTAGGTATGAACAAATTGTTATGTTATGTGGGCATTATGAGGGGTTTGATGAAAGAATTAGAGAGATTATCAAACCAAAAGAAATTTCAATAGGTGATTTTGTTTTAACTGGTGGAGAATTACCTGCATTGTGTTTAATAGATGCGGTTAGTAGAAAAATAGAAGGAACATTAGGGAAAATTGAATCGGCGGATGATGATAGTTTTTCAAATGGTTTGATAGAATATCCACATTACACAAAACCGAGAGAATACAGAGGTTTGATGGTTCCGGAAGTTTTGTTGAACGGGAATCATAAAGAAATTAAGGAATTTCGTTTTCAACAGAGTTTAGAGAGAACCAAAAACAAACGCCCTGATTTGTATGAAAAGTTTCTGAAGAAAAATAGTTAGGCTGTGCGATTTTTAGATGCTAAAAAACTCCAAAAAATTTGTTAAAATATATATGTTAACAAAGAACAGAGAGAAACTCAATTTCAAGACCTTTGCTCTAATTCTGTAAATAATCGTGGTGGTTGTTTTGGAAAAATCTTAAACTACAATTGGCAAATGGCTTATTAAAAAATTCTTACAATAAAAAAGCTCCCATATTAGGGAGCTTTTTTAGATCTGTTTTTTTAGTTATTAAACTAATTCAACAACTTTCAAAGCATTTCTTGATGCGATTTCAACAAGGCTTTTAGCAGTTGCCATCATTGACAAATCAGAATCCATTTTGTTGATGCAAGAACCACAACCGATTGCTGATGCACCTGCTGCGAAAGCAAATGGAGCAGTTGTTGGGTTGATTGCAGTAGCTGTCATAATTGGAAGATCGATGTTTCTTGAAAGTTCAATTGTGTTAGAAATTGTTAATTCTGCTCTTTCCATTAAACCTCTAGCACCTTCAGAAATGTGGTCTGCAGAGAAGTGACCTTCTGTTTGAATTAGATCAATACCCATAGTTTCCAATTTTCTAGCTAAGTCGATTTGGTCAGCAATTGACAATTCTCCAGGAATTGTTACACAGAAGAAAGTTCTTGTATCGCCAAGCATATCCATAGTTTCTTTAACCAATGACATAACTTGATCAGCTGAGAATGACATACCTTTTTTGTAAAGAACGTCAAAGTTTCCTAATTCGATAGCGTCAGCACCTAATTCAACTGCTTTAACCAATTCAGAAGGAACAATTGAAGATACGAAAATTGGCATATCTGTCATATTTCTGATTTCAGAAATAATTTCAGGTTTAGCGCAAATATCAACTGCTGATGCGCCAGCGTTTTCTGCTGAAGATACAACTTTTTTAATGTTTTCGATATCAAAGTTGTCGATACCAGCAATAACTTTTACAGCTCTTTTTTCTGTCAAATGTTGTTTAAATAAATCAATTCTGCTCATTTTAAAAATTTCCTTTCTTATAAAATGTGAAGTTTTTTCTGAATTATACATTAAAATTGTAATAATTACAATAACTAACCCCAAAAATTTTTTTGAGGATGATGAATAAATTTCAAAATCCAACATAATATTATTAAAAGGGGAGAATATGTGTAAGAAATTTGTTATATATTTTACGTTTCTTTTGTTAATGATTTCACCTGTTTCAGCCCAAAATTTTGGAGCGGATGAATTGATAAATATTAGTGTGTATGAAAGAATAAATCCCGCAATTGTTGCGATAGAGGCAAATTTAGCGGATGGTTTTTCTGCTGGAACAGGTTGTGTAATACGTTCTGATGGAGTGATTTTGACAGGTTCTCATGTTATAGATGAAGCGAAAGAAATTGATGTTACAACTTCTGATGGCAAAGTTTACAAAGCATCGGTTCTTGCTAAAATGGGAAAAAACAACGATTTGGCATTACTTAAAATTTCGCCAAAATCTCGCTTAAGAACGATTGCTTTTGGAGATTCTTCCGATGTGAAAGTCGGACAAAAAGTTTTAGCTATTGGTAATCCGTTTGGTTTTTCGGGAACATTGACATCTGGAATTGTTTCAAGAATTGATTATGCAAAAGGTAGAATACAAACAGATGCCGCAATAAATCCGGGATGTTCAGGCGGACCGCTTTTAAATTCACAAGGTGAAGTTATCGGGATTTCTCAATCAATTTATAATCCTGATAACAATATTTCAAATATCGGAATAGGCTTTGCAATTCCGGTAAATGAAGCGAAAAAGTTTATTGAAACTGCGAATTTGGATAATTCAAATTTAACTGCAAAAAAGAAATTTGCGATGAAAGAGTAAGATAATCAATGTATTATTTAGATTGTGAATAAATCTGTGATGACAAATATCTGTATAATTTTTGTAATGAGTAGTGTAATCAGACTTTTTCATAATTTTTTGTCCTAATAATCTTTTCATGGTACAATTAGCGCAAGGAGAAGATTGTGCTAGAATTTTTTGGGCTATGTGTGCAAAACTTAATAAAAAGTATAAAATACTTGTTCCAAGTTCGGTTTTCTGCGGTTTTGGCACAGGCTGCTGCTATTAGTTATGATTCGTTGCCAATTTCATTAATTATTGCTTTTATTGCTGCTGCGGTTATTGCAATTCAGGTATCAAAGCAGTTCTTGATGAGTGGTGCGGAAGCCTATATTGGCGGAACTATTGCTGTTGTAATGATTAGAGAAATCGCTCCAGGTTTTGTTGCTCTTGCGATAGGAGCGAGAGCCGGTACTGCAATATCCGCTGAAATTGCAAATATGCAGGTAACCAGTCAGGTTGATGCAATGAAAACATTGAAAGTTGACCCAGTTGGATATTATTTCACTCCTCGAATTATAGCCGGAGTTATAACTGTTCCGATGGTTGTATTGTTGGCGGAATTTGTTGGTATTGCGGGTGGAATGTTAGTTTCACAAGCGACCATTGATTTACATCCGGCAAGATATATGAACTCTGCGTGGTTGTGGATTTCAACCAAAGATATTTACATCAGTTTGTTAAAGGCTGCTATATTTGGTGGTTTGATATCATTGGTTTGTGCAACGCAAGGTTATAGCACAAAAGGTGGTGCAAAAGAAGTCGGAACTTCAACAACTCAAGCTGCAATTTTGTCAACAATTTACATGTTGGTTGCAGATTTTTTAATTAATTTGGTGTTTTATATTATGTAATTTCCCCTTACGGGAAAGCATCCATCCCTACCTTCCCTCAAGGGAAGATAATTAATTTAATTAGTTTCCTCCATTGTGAGGGCGGATTAAAGGTGGGTGCTGATTATTGATATAACAATATATTTTACGCTAAATACTTCTGAACAGTTTCTTTTGTGAACACTTCTATGCTATCTTGAGAATGAATGAATATCATGCAACTGATTAATGATTTTAGAGTTTCAAAATCAGAGAAAGACAACTTATAGCGCAAATCTTCCATATTGTTTGCCAAAAATTCCATTATTATTGTTTTGTTATCAAAAACAAGGTTTGCGAAATAATCAAAAGATTCTTTAGATTTTATTCCTTCAAGATAAACAATATCGGGAGATTGGAACTCTATAAATCTTGATGCTTTATCCATATTAAAGCCGACATTTTCATTCAATTCGCACTGATGAACATTTTTGAGAGTATATTTTGCGATACTTTCAAGTGTCATAATATTTTTGTTTTGAGTTGCAGCTTCTAGCAAGAGCGAATAAATAATGTGTGTTTTCCCGCTTAGCGGAGAGCCACAAACAATAATGATTCCCGGATTATTTAATGCGGATTTAATTACTTGAAGGTTCGTGTCTGATTTGATAATTTTGTTCAAGGTTCTCGGTGGTTTATAAATTTTTAAGAAAATTCTTTCTCCCATAATTGTTGGAAAAGTTGAAATGCTTGCGGTAACTTCCATTTCATCAACTTTAAAATTAAGTTTGCCAAGTTGAGGAACTTCTGAAACAGAGGCATCTAATTTTGCCAATGTTTTCAGTTTTGCGGTAAAAGATGAAGTCAAAACGGGTGGAATATTCCCTTTGTTTTGAATTTCGCCATTTTTTTTAAAATTAACAGTAAATCCTTTATCTTCTCTTTGAAAAGTTACTTCGTGAACCTCTTCCAAAATAGCTTGTTTAAGGATTGCTCGAATAATTTTTTGAATATGATTATCTGATAAATCTTCACTGTGAAGTTCATCTCTCCAATCATATCCAATATCAAATTCTGTGTGGATTTCGCCGACAGTTTCATCTGTTTTGTAATATTCATCAATTTTTTTGAGAATACTTTTTTCTGAAGAAACAACAGGTTCAATTGAGCATTCAGCACTTTCAATTACTTTATCAATTGCGAACAGATCCAAAGGGTCTGCCATCGCAACTGTTAGAGTATCCTCAATTTTGAAAAGAGGAATAATGCGGTATTTTTTAGCATCAAGATAATTTATGTATTTTAGACATTTTGCGTCTAATGTGTAATCATCGAGATTTACGTATGGAATATGGAGTTTTGCTTCTAAAAATTTCAGGATAGCTTCTTCTGTTAAAGTGCCTGAATTTATTAGAGCTTGTCCTATGTTGATGTTTTGAGCTTTGGCAATTTCTTCTGCTTGCTCAATTGTTTCATACGCAACAAGCCCTGTTCTTACAAGGTCATATTTTAATTTTTCGAGTGTTTTGTTTGTAACTGTTGTTTCCATGATTAATTATTTTAGATATTGTTCAACTTTTTTTACTACTTCTTCGAGTTCAAAAGGCTTTGTAATATATTCATCAGCCCCTGTTTCCTCTCCGATTAATTTATCTTCCTCTTGAGTTCTTGCAGTGACCATTAAAATAGGAATGTTTTTATATTTTGCATCATATTTTAATAGTCTGCTGATCTTAAAACCATTAATTTTTGGCATCATAACGTCAAGAATAATTAAATCAGGTACTAATTCTTTTGCAAGTCTAAGTCCGTCTTCTCCGTTATATGCGCAGTAGCATGTAAAATCAGCTGCTTCAAGTACAAATTTTAAGCTTTCTACTATATCTTGCTCGTCGTCAACAATAAGAATTTTTTTCATACTTTCCCCTAGTCTGTTCTATAGAAGTATTATAGCATATTAAAAAACTTCTTCTACATTGTTAAATTATGTTAATCATAAATTGTGATAAAGGCGCAACTTTTAATCTTTACGCATTTTTAAACCTGTGCAAAATCAGGAAAGGAAAATTTATGAGTTTATTAAATAATGTGGCAAAGTTTACAGAAAGACCGGCAAAAAGCGGGTGGCATTCATTAGGCGTTGATAAAAAACCGGCAGACACAAGAACGACGAAGCAATTACTGGAAAATATTGATTATTTTGCAAATAAAAATCCTGAGGTTGCAAAATTTAAAAATGAATTAAAATCTGTTCAACCTAAATTTTTAAATTTGGTTTCAGATATCTGTGAATTGGCAAATGGAAAAGAAATGTTACCTGTAAATATTGATTTGCGAAAAGCTGAAAATGGTAAAAAAAGTGTTCTTGGTTATGTAATGGAGAATTTTTCTAAAACATCAAAAGAAAATCCACACATGTTAGAATTTACTCAAGAAGTTCTTAATAACACCGATGCAACTGCATCAAAATATTTTTTGACTGATTATGCAGGCATGATGGAGTGTACTTCTGCAGGGAAACATTTTGAAGCTGCAAAACCTTTGGTTAAAGACATTGCAGAAGCTACATTGAGTGGTGGGTTTAGAATGGATTTTGCAAAAGAAAAATCATTTATGAATTATGTGAAATCAATTATTTCACCAGATGTTGAACCTGAAAGAATTAAATTATTACAAAAAGCATCAAAAGCTGCAGATGATACAGTTGGTGAAAATTCGTTTTATGTCGACAACTTTGTTCGAAGTGAAACTCCAATTCCGCAAATTGAGGCAAATATTCCACAACTTAAACAAGCTTCAATTGATGCTAAAAAACAAGGAAAATCTCTTGATATAACCGAGTTTTTGACAACTCACCTAAATTATGCAAAAGCTCCTCAACGAGTTGATATAAATGCCGTAAAATCCGGCAATATTAAACTTGCGTAGTAATTTTGCTAACAGGAATTATAAAATAGAATTTAGAACCTTTGTTAATCTCACTATCACACCAAATTGCACCTTTGTGTGCATCTAGCAATTGCTTTGCGATTGGCAATCCCAATCCTGTACCACCTGCTTTTCTTGATAGTGAGTTTTCTATTTGCGCAAATTTGTCAAAAGCATGTAATAAATTTTTAGATTCAATTCCAATTCCTTCATCTTTAACGCAAACTTCAACATATTCACCGGACAAGTTTTGGATACTGTCTTTAAAATATTCATTTACTTTTATATCGTCAGCATTTACTAATCTTGACGAAATTGTAATAGTTTTACCTTCCGGAGTGAATTTTATTGCGTTAGATACAAGATTTGTTAAAACTTGTTCTAATCTTCTTGAATCCGCAGTTATATCGGGAATTTTTGGGTATTCTTCAGTTACAAGATTTAACCCTTTTGTTTTAGCAACTTCAGAAAGCGCAGATTTTACATAGTTTATAACGGTATTGATATTTGTTGGAGCAAAATGAAAATCCATTTTACCTGCTTCAATTTTCGACAAATCAAGAAGATCATTAATAATTCCGGAAAGTCTTTGCACATTTCGCATTGCCATTGCCAAGAATTTTTCTGAGGCAGGAGTAATTTCTCCGCATCTTCCGCTCATCAAGATATCAAGCGAATTTTTTATTGAGGTTAAAGGAGTTCTCAATTCGTGAGAAACAATTGAAATAAACTCAGATTTCAATCGTTCCAACCTTTCTAATTTAGCATTGGTTTCAATAATTTCTTGATAAAGAGTAGCACTTTTTAAAGGAAGTGAAACTTGTTGCGCAATTGTTTGAAAACAGGTTGCATCTTCTGACGTAAACGATGTTTCTTTGAAAATTTCAATACATCCGAAAAAGTTTTCTCCCAAACTTATTGGCGCAAACATATTATCATATTGAAAAAGGGTGAATGTAAATCTGCTTGCGGGATATTTGATGTGTTTTTCAATTTTTAATGTATCAATATTAAGCTCGCAAGGCGGAGTTTTCCCTTCAAACAGAGAATTAAAATTTAAAATTGTTCTAAGTTTTATTGCTGTGATTAATTCATCAGACAATTCGTATAGAGAATTAAGGATTAAGACAGGTGTTTCATCTGTGCATAATGATAATGTACAAGTTAATGAAAAACTTAAAGCTTTGTCCATTCCCTCAATCATATAATTTATTAATTTTGATTTGTCTAAAGTTCCTGCAAATTGAGAGCTTGTTGTATAAAGGGCATTTAGGCGATACAAGCTATCTGCCAAATCTTTGTTTGAGCTTGAAAGCATTTCTAAAGAGTTTTTCATTCGCAAATTTACGTTGATAGTCGACAAAATTAAATCATCGGTCATTTCTTTTGTGATAAAAGCGTTTGCAAACTTAATTAAATCTTTTTCTACTGATGGTGTTGAAAGAGCAAAAATTATAATTGTGTTTTCACAAATAGACTTGATTTTTTTGTTTAAGTCTTTTGTTTGCGGAAATTTTGTATCAATGATGATAATATCAGGGGCTTCTACGCTGATAAGGTCGCAGATAAGAGTTTCATCTGACATTGTTTCAAAGTCATAAGAACCTTTTGTAAAAATGTTTTTGAAACGATTTATTTCATTATTATCTTCAGATACAAGTAAAATTCTAATCATAGTACAATTTTATCAAACAAAATAGGAATAGCAAATAAGTTAATTTTTGCAACAAGAAAAATTTCCCCTTACGGGAAAGCACCCTCCTTTTTCCTCCCTCTAGGGCGGAAATTGAAGCGTTAATTAAAATTTGCAACAATTTGCTTGTTATAATTTTCATCAGTGCAAGGTTTTAGCAAATTATTATGGCGTTCTTCGTTGAAAACAATTTTCCCTTCAATATGCACAAATTTATTTGAATTTCTTAAAAATGCCTCGTAAGCAGTATCAAGATGTCCCATATCTAATGCACGGTAGCCATTATTAGATAAATCTTCTGCCAAAACTGTTGCTGTAGGTCCTAATGCCATAATAAATAAAGAATTTTTATCTTGTTTTAAACATTCTGCTAAAATTTCTTTATATTTAGAAAAGGCATCTTTAATAGGACAAATAATTCTTTTTACTGATTTTGCTTCATTCAAAAGGTCGTTCCCTACACCAAGTCTACTTCCTGCGCCTTCTACAATAACAACATCTTTTTCACTCCAAATAGATTTCATTTTGTTGTAATAATCTTTTCCTTGTTCATGTGAGGTGAAATCCAATTGACGACTAACATTTGTGTCAATATAGCTTTTATTGAAGTCGATGTATTTATATAAGGTTTCCCTACAAGAACACATTACTCTGCGCAAATAATCGTTTGGGCAATAACCAAAAATATCTGTAATTCCGATTAAAATATTTTCATTTTGGTTCCGTAAAATATTTTTTAGTCTTTCAGATAATTCGGGGTCAAATTTTTGGAAACTAATGTTTTCGCCCATAATTAGTTTAAACTCTCCATCACCAAGTCTGGCAACCGATTTATTTGTTGATGCGATTGTGTAAAGAGAATTCCACGCATTTAAGATTTTGGGTAATTTAACGCTTTGTAAAGTTCTTGGATCTGATAATTCATATAACAAATTGTCTATCTTTTCCTTATAAATTTCGTCTTTACTTCCATTTATGCGGAATTTCATTTTTAATCCAAAAAGATTAATCTCATATCTTCCTGTGGATGCGGTTTTCTTTATATAAAACATTCTTAACTCTCCTTATAACGATTATTCTGTGATAAAAGTTTAGTTCTATCAAGCAAAATTTTTGAATTGTAATAATTTGCTTAATATTTAGACATGACCTATATAATTATAGTTTAATAATAATATGGTAGATGAAATAAATAAGAAAGTTATAGATATATTTTCTAAGCACAACAATAAATTAAAACCTGAAACAAAAGAAAAAGTTAAGTTTTACGCTGGTTTTAATTATGTGAGAATTGATAAAGATCATAACGGAAACAAATTCAATTCGGAACATCTTTTAAAATATGCGCAAGGTTGTCACTACATTGTGCGTGTTATGCGTGAATATAAAGGTGAAACTGTTTTGTATAACTACGATATTCCGAATTCTGATTTGTTTAAGTTTATAAAATCTTTTCAAGAAAACACATTAGACGGAATTATCATAGAAATTGATAAATATTTCCCGGATACTCCCGCTTAAAAACTTCCATCTGTCCAGATTGAGAGGATAAATTGAACTGTTTTTTTAGAGAAAATAATGAAGCTTTATATAATTGTACAAAACCATATCAGTATGTAGGTGGAGAATTTTTGTCGTATAACAAGGATTTTGATTCTGCAAAGGTAAGGTATGCTTTTGTTTTTCCTGATAAATATGAAATAGGAATTAGTAATTTAGGCGTAAGGGTTTTGTATGATGTTGTTAACAGGCATGATGGTTGGATGGCTGACAGAGCTTATGCGCCTGAAGGTGATTTCAAACCAAAGACTTTATATGGTGTTGAAAGCAAAAGACATTTAAAAGATTTTGATGCTCTTGGTTTTTCGCTTCAATACGAACTAGCATATCCGACAGTTTTAAAACTGTTAGAAATGTCCGGTATTCCTTATCGTAACGATATGAGAGGTGAAGATGATCCGATAATTATGGCTGGTGGACCTTGTGCGTACAATCCATTGCCAATGGCAGATTTTATTGATGTTTTTATGATTGGTGATGGGGAAGATACGTTAAGAGAAGTTTGTGAAATTCTAGAAAAGACTAAAGGTTTACCTAGGGCAGAAAGGATTAAGGCTTTGGTTTCTCCGGAAGCGGGGCGTTGGTCTGCATCTATTGGAGGAAAAGTAACTAAAAGAATTGCTCAATTAGAATATGAGACTGCTTTAAAATCGTATCCAATTCCTTTTTCAACATCTGTTCAAGATAGAGCAGTTGTAGAAATCAGGCGTGGTTGCGGTAGAATGTGCCGTTTTTGTCAACCCGGACATGTTACACTTCCTTTGAGAGAAAGACCAGCGGAAGATATTATAAAAATTACAAAAGAATTGGTTAAAAATACCGGATATGACGAGTATTCTTTGCTTTCTTTATCATCAAATGATTACAAAAATATAAATGAGGTTATAAAAGAATTAGCTGTTGATTTTAATGAAAAGAAAATCTCTGTATCGCTTCCGAGCCAGCGAATTGATGGATTTAATCTTGAACTCGCAAATTTGGTTCAAAGTGTAAGAAAATCAACAATGACTTTAGCTCCAGAGGCAGGTAGTCAAAGGCTTAGAAATGTAATAAAGAAAAATATTACGGAAGATATGATTTTGAATGCCGTTTTGACGTTGTATGAAAACGGATGGTCCAGAATTAAGTTCTATTTTATTTGTGGGCTTCCGACTGAAACGCTTGAAGATATGGATGAAATGGCAAATCTTTTGAATAAGATTAAATATCGTGCAAGGTTGTTGAAACGTGAAAAAAGCATAAATCATGGACTTGATATAACTTGTACGTTGTCAATTTTTGTTCCAAAACCTTTCACGCCGTTCCAATGGTGTGGGCAGATGGATTTGAAAGAAGTTTCTGAACATATCAGATATTTAAAAGAAAAAACGAAACATATTAAGGGGTTGAAAATTAACTATCATGAGGATGTAATTTCTCAAATAGAGGCGGTTTTGACACGTGGAAATAAATCACTTTGCAAGTATATTGAAGCTCTTTATAAAAAAGGTTGTTACCTTGATGCGTGGGGTGAATATTTTAAGGAAAATATCTGGCATGAGACAGCTAAAGAATTAGGTATTGATTTGGCAGAACTTGCGAAACATCAGTATTCTACAGATGAAGAACTTGCGTGGGATTTTATAGATACAGGAATTGATAAAAGTTGGTTAGTTAATGAATATAATTTAGCGATAACTCCTTGTCCGGATGCTCCCCAACCATCTGTTGTTCCTACTTGCGAAAAGCAATGCGTAAACTGTGGAGTTTGCAAAAATTTGAAAACTCATAAAGTTATCGCAAAACCTTTTAAAGCAAGTGAAAAAGCGCAACATTTGAAAATTGAGCATAAGGATCCGACGACTATAAATGGTTATGATAAAGAAGTTTATAAATATCGAATTAAATTAACCAAAACAGGAATTTTAAAATATTTTTCACATCTCGATTGGCAAAATACTTTTTTTAAGGCGATTGCAAGAACCAATTTGGATGTAGTTTATTCATTGGGTTATAACCCATCAATGAAAGTTTCAATGGGTGTAGCGCTTCCATTGTTTGCGGAAAGCGATGGGGAATTGGTTGATGTGGAATTGTTTAATGATTTGACGGAAGATGAACTCAAACTAAAGTTAGAGAAAGTTCTACCGAAAGAATCTAAAATTATAAGTATTGTAAAAATCCCGAAAAATGCTCCTGCAATTGATATTACTGCGCAATGGGCAGAATATAAAGTTGATATTTTTAATAAATCACTTTACGATTTTGAAAGTTTACGATATAATACAGACAAAGTTTTATCTTCCGAAGAAATTTTTATCGAGAAGAAAAACAAAAAAGGTTTAATTAAAAAAACAGACGTAAAGAAATCTATAAAATCATATAGATTTGAGGATGAAAGTCTGTTCATAGTATTAAAAACCGGTCAATCAGCAATTAATAAAGAAGACGGGACTGTAGAAGCAGGTATTCCGGCATTGAGAGCAGATGTTTTAATGAATTTGATTGCATCAGGTGTAACATTTAATATCAAGCGCACCCGTTTCTTTGACAAAGATTTACAAGAATTATAAAGGATTTTTTTATGGCAAACGACAGACACAATTTTAAAAATCATCAGCAACAACAAAATGCTGATAAAAAGATTATCATTGCAGAACGTGATAATATCGCTGCAGTTATGGAAGGTGGAAAGGTTACAGATTTCTTTATTTCAAGAGGCGATGTTATTTTAGGAGATGTTTATTTGGCAACAGTTGACAATATTTTGCCAAGTATTGATGCTGCATTTGTTGATGTTGGTGTTGACAAAATGGGCTTTTTACACGCTCAAGATGTTATGGGCAAAGGCTCTTTGAAAGATAAACTTTCTCCAAAACAAAAACTTATTGTACAAGTGGTAAAAGAACCTACAGGACATAAAGGACCTAGAGTTACTACAGAAATCAGCCTTCCTGGAAGATTTTTGGTGTTAATGCCAAATGAACCTGGAATTAGTATTAGTAAAAAAATAGAAAACTCTAAAGAAAGAGCAAGGCTAAAATCTGTTGTAAGTTTGATTAAACCAGTTGGTGTAGGTGTAATTATTAGAACGGAGGCAGAAGGTCAGTCAGAGGCTGATATTCAAGAAGATTTAGAAATCCTTCTTGAAAAATGGAATAACATTATTACCGCTTCAGAAACAATGACACCTCCAAATCTTTTATATCGTGATCAAGATCTTCTTTATAGAACTATCAGAGAAGCTTGTACTGAAGATGTAAAAGAAATTGTTGTTGATACAGCTTTTGCAATGCAAAGAGTTCAAAATATTTTGCAAAACTGGCATATGAATAAAAATATTCAAGTTACTTTGTATAAAGGTACAGAACCTTTGCTTATCGCAACCGATGTTCACAAAGAGATTAAAGCTGCTTTGAATATCAAAGTTAATATGCCATCAGGAGGATATTTGTTTATCCAGCAAACTGAAGCGTTGACGGTAATTGATGTTAACAGTGGTAAGTTTACAAGTTCATCAACTCAAGATGAAACAATTCTGAAAACTAATATTGAAGCGGTTCACGAAATTGCACGTCAGTTAAGATTAAGAAACATTGGCGGTATGATAATAGTTGATTTTATTGATATGATGTCAAGAGCTGATAAATTGGCTATGTTAGAAGAACTTGAAATCGCACTTGAACCAGATAAGGCAAAACCTCAAGTTGGACAAATTTCTGACTTAGGTTTGGTAGAACTTACCCGCCATAGACAAGGTCAATCATTGTCAGAAATCTTTACTAAAAAATGTCCGCACTGTCAAGGTACTGGATATTTTATGAATGAATTTAATTTTGCAACACCGACCGCAGAAGGAGAATACAGAGCAAAAGCTGCGAAAATGAAGTTGCCGGTTAATAATTTCAAAAAAAATAATAAAAACAATAATAACAGAAATAATAATAATCAAAACCAAATTCAACCTGCTCCACAACAAGAACCGGTTGAAGAACAACAAGCTCAAACACCTGTTGTTGAGGTTGAAAATCCTTCAACAGTTGCAGTTCAAGAAGCTGAAAAACGAGATAACAAACGTAAACGTGGCGGAAGAAAAAATAAGTTTGAAAAGAAACAAGAGCAACCAACTACTGAAATTGCAGAACAAACGATTGAAACTGCTGAAACAGTTTTGAAGCCGAATGAAGAAATTAAACCTGTGATAGAAGTACAAGTTGAAGAAACTGAAGCTCCAAAAGAAGAAAAAAGGGGTAAGAAAAAATCTCCAAAAACTAAAAAAGAAGCGTCTGTTGTCGAGCAAGTTGAAGAAAAAGCTGAGGTTGTAGAAGAAATTCCTGCAAGCGAAGAAGCTGTAGAAGAAAAGCCAAAGAAAACTCGCAGACCAAATAGAGGAACTTCTAAAACAAGAAAACCGAGAGCAAAGAAGGCTAAAGAGGCTACAGAAGAAAACGTTGAAGAATAAAATTATTAGTACAATTTTTACATTAATGTTTTTGACAGTAAATGCGGGTTTGTGTGAAACAACCCGCAATACTGCCATGTCTACGGCGATAACAAAATTCCTCCTTGCAATGGGAGGTGTCGCTTTGTCATCAATAATTATCTATGCAGGTTTGACTGTTTATAACAAATTTTTTGTTAGAAATAAAAGTCATAGTATTGAAGATGAAATATTGAAAACTCCAAAAACGGTTGATGATGCAGTTAAATTTTTTATTCAAAAAAATAAATTGAGTTAAAGGAAATTTATGAAAAGAAAAGCATTTGGTGCTATAGATTTGTTGATAGGTTTAGTTTTGACAGCAATAGTATTTCTTATTGGAATGAATGCACTAAAAGGAACTTCTTCGTTAAAGATTGACAATTCTGCAACTGATACAAAAAGTGTTCAGGAGCAAGTTGATGAACAGGTTAATGAAATTCAAAATATGCGTCAGCAGGCTATAAATTACCAACAAAATTTTCAAAACGATGAGGATTAATTAGCAATTTATAAGTTGCTTTGATTTATTAATATCCTGTTGTCTATGGATAATTTCAATCATATCTTTAATAACTTTGTTGTATGGAGTTGGAATTCCGAGTTCTTTTCCCATTTTTATTATTGTACCTGCAAACATTGCGACTTCTGTTTTTCTGCCGGCTTCAACGTCTTGTAACATAGACGTTTTACCTTCCGGTATCATTGTGTGAAGATGTTTGATAGTTTCATCAATCATTGTTTCGGAGTTTTTTACACCTTCTGCTTTGGCAATAGCCTGAACTTCTTTCATTATATTAATAGCAAAATCCATACATTTGTCATTTTCAAGCATTTCTCCAAAATTCATTCTTAAAATGGCAGTTGTTTGGTTTGCTGCAACATTTAGCATATATTTTAACCATAATGAATGTATTATATCGTCTGGAATAAGGTAGTTTATAGCAGCTTTTTCAAAGAAAAATTTTACCTTTTCGACATTTGCAAAATCGTTAGTATTTTCAGAACCGAAAACAATTGTATTTACGTCATCATGAACTATTTTTCTGCCTTCTCTAATCGCACTATGTCCTATAAAATAGGAGTATAATAGTTTTTCACGCCCATATGTTTTAGCGATAATTTTTTCACTCGTTACACCGTTTAATAACGATAAAATGATTGTGTCATCTTTGACAAAATTTTTGATGTTTTTTATAACGTCATTCAATCCGTCAAATTTTGTTGCAATGATTATTAAATCTGCTTTAAATTTAGTTTCTTCAGGAAGAACGTATTTGAAATCTAAGGTTCTGCCATTGAAGATTGTCGGATTTTTTTTGTATTTTTCAAGTCTTGATTTGTCTACTAAAACTCTTAATTTTTCAGGTGAATATTTCTCTATTTTATCGGCGTAAATGCTTCCTACTGCACCTATTCCGCATACTAACACATTTTCTATTTCTTTCATAGATATTATTGTAGCACATTTAGTAATAAAAATTTTTATTCTTTATATATCCTTAATTATATTTTGTTAAAATTTCTATACAAAGATCTGAAATTAAGTCAATTTAAGAGAGAAAAAATACTTTATAAATATGTAGTGTAGTAGTAATTTAATGTAGTCGTGTATGGGATTGGAAATCAATCGCGCTTTTAGTGTGGGCGCATTACAACCAAATAATCGTGTTGACCGAAACCGTTATAATATTGGTTTTGGAACAGGTTTGAATGCCGATACTTTCCAAAGTACGTCGGTTAAGTCACTTGCGACAGAACAGTATATTCGAAAAGCTGTTAATTCAAATTCTAAAATTCGGGCGATTGTAAAAGATTTTAACCCAAATTTGAATTTGAATATAGAAGAATTAAATGATTTACAACAAAACCATGCGACTGATACGCAAAGGATTATTAACGGAATTGCGGATAATTTACCGTTTGCTTTGCGAAATAGGGTTGATATAAAAGCGATTGACGATGCGGCGTATCTTCATGATGTGGGAAAAGTTCTGATTCCGCCAGAGGTTTTGAATAAACCAGCAAAGTTGGATGAAAAAGAAACAAAAATTATGCACACTCATTCTGAGTTGAGTTATGAAATTTTAAAAAATTCTAATTTGAACGAAAAAACATTGAACCTGATAAGAAACCATCATCAGAATGCAAAAAAAACTGGTTATCCGTGGGTTGGTAAGGATTTTAATGCAGATTTGAATTTGCAAATTCTTTCTGCCGCAGATAAGTATTCAGCACTGACCGAAAGTAGAACTTATAAAGCTCCAATGTCTCCCAAACAAGCACTTACAATAATTTATCAAGATGTAAAAGATGAAAAATTGCATCCGTTTGTGTTTAAGGCGTTAGTAAACTATGCAAAATCGGTTGATCCGATTAATGTTGCGGTAAATAGCTAAGCGAAATTAAAGTTCTCCCTTGTGAGATGTCTCTTTTCCTCCCTAATGAGACTCTGCCGAACAAAAGGTGACTAAATGTCACGTTT
>ERZ773235.67-NODE-67-length-135706-cov-62.075731_pt1 | contig 135706 bp, 141 predicted proteins | sample MGYA00580522_ERZ773235 | MGnify/ENA primary metagenome ERZ773235 (study PRJEB29015, sample SAMEA2737797) | human gut metagenome | biome: human gut; feature: human-associated habitat; material: faeces | place: China | collected 2012 ... | reverse complement strand
CCACGTCCGCGCCCGCCGTCTGCGCCGCGCCGAGCGTACCCGTTCCCACCACCTTTTCTATGAAGGAAAGGAATGCTGAAAGGCCGCGCGCGCCGCTTCGTTCATACAGCCGCGCACGCTCCACAAGCGCCGCAAGGTTTGCAGCACGCTGCTTCCCGCCCGGAAGCGCCCGGCAAAAAGCGCCGTAGCCCGTTTCATCCAAAAGGTATCCGCAAAGCTCCTCCACGCTGAGCAAGCGCGAAAGCTCCTGCCATTCCTCCAAATGCCGGAGGATGGCGGACGCCTTGGCGCCAAGCGGCGTGTCGTAGGCCGCCGCCCGCGCAAGCGAATCCACGCAGGCAAGCGGTGTACCCGCTTCATCCCACCCATGCTCCGCCCTGAGGCGCGCGATCTCCTCCGTAGTGAATCCGCCGATGGGGGAGCGCAGCACTGCGGCGAGCGAAATATCCCGCCGCCGGTTATCGATCGCGCGCAGGAGTTCCATGAATATGCGCACTTCCACCGCGTCGAAGAAACCGCCGGTCAGCTCCGCATAGGCAGGAACGCCGTGCAGCGCGAGCGTTTCCGTCCAAAGCTCGGCCACGCCCCGGTGGGAGCGCAGCAGAACGACAAAATCCGAGTAATGCAGCGCGCGCAGTTCGCCCGTTTCCTTGTCCCGGATCTGCTCCGCCGCCATCAGCGCATGGATGCGCTCCGCCGCCATGGCGGCTTCGAGGGCCACTGCGTCCGGCCGTTCAGCCTCCGCCGGAGCTTCATCCTCCTCGTCCTCCGGCTCCGCAGCAGGCACATCCTCCATATCCGCGATGCACAGCTCGGCCCCGCCGGGGCAGCCCTGATCGTCCCGCCCGTGGACGAGCGCCGCCGCCGCATCATAGTCGATCTCGGCAGCCTCCGCCGTCATGATCCGCGAAAACACGCCGTTCACGGCATTTACCACGGCAGCGGTGCTCCGGAAGTTCGCGTTAAGGTCAATCTGCTCCCCCCCATGCCCGGCACGGTAGCGCGCATAGCGCTCCATAAACAGGCGGGGCTCCGCCATGCGGAAGCGGTAAATGGACTGCTTCACATCGCCCACGAAGAACAGCCCGCCGTCCCGCACGATCGCGGAAAGGATCAGCTCCTGCACGGGGTTGGTATCCTGGTATTCATCCATGAACACATAGCGGAAGCGGCGGCGGTATTCGCCCGCCACTGCCTCGTTTTGAAAGAGCGCAAGCACCTTGTGTTCCATGTCGGAATAATCTATGACCGCGCGCTCCGCCTTTGCCTCCGCATAACGCGCATCGAGCGCAGCGACGGTCTCATACAGTTCCCGCATGGCGGGATACTGTGCGTGCAGCCGCCTGGCCTCCGCCGAAAGCGGTTCCGCATAGGCGCTTTGCTGCGCCTTTACTTCTTTTTTCAGCGCGTCGCGCGCATGCTCTACCGCCTTGCGCGCATCGGGCGCAACGCCGCTCCAGCTGATGCGCGCAAAGCCCGGAAACGCCGCAAGTGCCGCTGCATAAGCGCCGCGCGTATCGTGCAGCAGAAGCCCGCGCACTGCCATGATTTCCCCATCCAGGTGCGCGGCCAGCTTCGGAGCATCCTCCGCGATGGTGTCCCGCATGCCCTGCAGGCGGTCGAGCGCAGCAGCGAGCGCATGGCGGCTGCGTTTGAGCAGCTCCGCCACGGCGGGCGAATGTTCCAGTTCCTCCGGTGAAGCCCGATACCGCTCCGCCGCCTGCAAAAGCCACGGGAGCGGCTCCGGCTGGGCAAGCGCGAACTCATACACGCCGAGGATCAGCTCCGCCGCGCGCGTTTCGTTCCCGCCAAGCGCTTCGATGAGCGCGGAAAAGCTGCCGGTTTCCAGCGCATAGCGTTCTTCCGCAACAAGGTCCCAGGCCTCCTGCTTCATGACGAGCGTCTCTGCTTCGTCCGCCACGCGAAACGCGGGATCAAGCCCCGCCTCATGAAAGTGGCGGCGCAGCACCTCCGCACAGAAGGAATGCAGCGTGGAAATGTTCGCCTGCACCACATCCCGCGCCGCATCATGCAGCCGGGCGCGCACAGCCTCATCCTCCGCCTCGCCGGCCGCCGCCGCAAGGCCGTTTTCCACGCGCTTCTTCATCTCCGCCGCGGCGGCGTTGGTAAACGTGACACAGAGAAACTCACGCGCGGATGCGCCCTCCGCCACAAGGCGGACGAAGCGTTCTGTGAGAACCGCCGTTTTGCCCGAGCCCGCAGCCGCGGATACGAGCAGATTCCCGTTTTCTTCAATTGCGCGCCGCTGCTCATTCGTCCACTGTTTCATGCCTGGCCTCCTCCAAAAACGCATCCGCCTTCACGGTGCGCACACTGCGGTACGCGCAGCCGCCAAACGCAGGATCAAACCCGCACACGCTTGCATAATCGCACCGGGCGCACGCCGTATCCCGTTTGCTTTTGCGGTAAGGCGCCGTTTCCGCGCGCCCCGTGCGCACGGCTTCGGCCGTTTGCGCCGCCTTGCGCCGCGCGAATTCCGCCACGGCGGAAAAGTCCTCCAGGCCGAGCACACCCGTTCCCTTTTCCGGCGCCACGGACGGGCCGCCCCCGGCTTCCAGCAGCTCCGCGTTCTTTAAGGATACGCCGCGGAGCCGGAAGGCCTTCTGCACCTCTTTCAAAAGGGCCTCGCCGGAGAGGCCTTCTTCGAGCACGGGCGTTTTCACCGGCAGATAATAAAACCCCGCGGGCAGGGCGCGGTGCGCCGCATCGTCCGCCGCCGCGACCGCGGCAAGATACAGCGGCAGCTGCAGCTTCAGCCCGTAATACAGATCCGTATAGCTGAACTCCGCACTGCCCGTTTTATAGTCGATCACGCGGAAAAAGCGCGTGCCTGCCTCGTCAAACGTGCCGTCCAGCCGGTCGATCTTCCCGGAAAGCAGGCAGCGCGTGCCGTCCGAAAGCGCGAGCTCAATGGGGGGATATGCCTTGCCGCGGCCGAATTCCACCTCGCATCCTTCCGCCTGGAAGCGCCCCGCGGCAAGCTGCCGCACGATGGCGTGCGCCGTTTCCTTCACGCGGCGAACGAGCCGCGCCGCAAGGGCGCGCATGCGCGCCGTGTCAAGCAGCACGCCGTTGTTGTGCTCCGCGATGAGCGGCGGCAGGAGCTCCGCAAGCAGCGCTTCCACCGTTTCCGGCGCGATCTCCCGCGCGGGTATGTTGAGCGCAATGATCCGCTCGGTAAACCGGGCGAGCGCTTCATGGCAGAATGCGCCCTCATCCGCGCGGCGTTCCCGGTATTCCCTGGGCGGCTCAATGCGAAGGCCATAGCGCACAAAATGCTTGAACGGGCAGGCGTTGAACGTTTCAAGCCGCGTGGCGCTTCCATACAGGGGCGCGCCGTAAAGCGCGGCGGCAAGCTCCCGGCCGAACGGCTCCGGCGAGCTTTGGTGGAACAGCGCCGACTCCGCCTGCTGCAGGCGCGCCGCATACGCCGGCGCGGCGGCAAACGCGGCATAGAGCGCCCGCGTGCCTTCTTCAAAGCTGCCCTCATCCACGCCGGTGCGCAGGCACTCCACCAACCGTGAAAACCCGCCTTCTGCCGAAACAGGCGGTGCGGGCGCAAGATCCGTGCCCGGTTTCACATCGGGAAAGATGGCGCGGATGGTGTCGATCAGCTTGCAGGGCACGGCGGATTCCGCGCCCATGCCAAGCGGATAGGAAAGATAGAGCCGCCGGCTTGGCCGCGCGATGGCGCCATACACATCCGCAAGCTCCTTCTCCGTGCTCTCCCGGCTTGAAGGGAGCGCAGGAAGGCCGAGCGCGGAAAGCGAGGCGCGTTCCGCATCGTCGATCATGCCGTCATTGCGCGCATATGCGGGAAACACGCCTTCCACCGCGCCCAGTACGAACAGCGCGGAAACGCTGCGCGCGCGCGTGCGGCCGAGGCTCCCAAAGAGTACCTGGTCCGCAGTTGTCGGAATGACGCCCACTTCATAGGTGGAAAGCCCTTCCTGCAGCACCGCGATGTAGCGCTCCGTGGAAAGCGGCGCTTCCCCCAAAATCGCATGCAGCTGCGTAAACAGCTCCATGAGCATGTTATAAACCTGCGCGCATTCCTCCATCAGCTCAAAGCGGCCGCGCGCGCGCAGGCTTTCGGCCTCCGATGCAAGCTGGCCGCGCACATCGAGCGCAAGCAGGTACGCATAAAGCGCCTCCGTCTTCGCGCGCGCTGTCGCCGCGCCAGCAAGGCGCGTGCGCAGCTCCACCAGCGGCGGCATCAGCCCTTTGCGCGCCCGCTCTGCGCCGGGCGGCACTTCCCCGCGCGCAAAGGGCGCCGTAAGCAGGGTGCCGCGCATTCCGTAGCGCAGTACATAAAGCTCAAACGCTTCGGCATCCTCCGTTTCCACGCCCGCAAGGCCAGTTTTTGCCACCTCAAGCACATCCCGCTGCCGGAAGGCGCGCGCGGCGGCGGAAAGCGCGCTCACCACGAGGCGCGCCGCGGCATAGCCCGCAAGCGGGTGTTTCGCATCCGTAAAAAACGGAATATCCCGCGCCCGAAGCGCACGGCTTACGGGGTTGATGTATGCATCCAAGTCGGTAGCGATAACAGCCATGTCGCGGTAACGGATGCCGCTGTCCGCGGCTTTCAGGATCGCATCCGCAACAGCTTCCGCTTCCGCCGTGCGGCTTGTCGCCGCAAACAGGGATACGGCCTCCGCCGCATCTTTCCCCTCATAGGGCCGGAACGGGTATGCAAACGCCTCGTGTTCCAAATGGCGCAGCGCCGGATGCGCGCGTTTTGCCGCGTCTTCATGGGGGCCTGCAACCGGCAGGCGCACAGTCCGCGTCGGGCAGCCCTGTTCCTGCGCAATGCTTTTAAGCCGCGTCAGGAGGCGGCTTTCCGCCTGAAACACCACCCTGTCTCTGCAATCCGGCGAAAGATCCGCCCGGAGGGCGATCGTAAGTGAACCCGCGCATCCCATCAGCGCGCCCACAACATCGTAAAGCTGTTCGGAAATAAGGTCAAAGCCATCGATGATGACGGCCTGTCCGGCGATGGAGGAGCGGGGAAGGCGTTCGCACAGCGCAGAGAACGCATCCGCCGCATCCATGTTGCGCCCGGCAAGATATTCTTCCGTGCGCGCATACAGAAGCGCAAGGTCGGAAAGCTTCGCCGCAAACGGTGCGTTCGCGCCCAGGCGTTCCGCCGCATCCGCAAGCTGTTCCGGCGCGATGTTGAAGCGCTTGCACTCCGTGATGAACGAATCGCACCGTTCCGCAAAACCCGCGCGTGCGGATACGCCGCCGAATGCGGTGAGGCGCTTCGCTTCCTCCTCCGCGGTTTTTCGGATGACCATCCTGCGCCCCTGGCGGGAAAGGAACACCGTCCGCTCGCCTGTCTCGCGCAGTACGCGCCGCGCGAGCGAGGTAAACGAAAAGACCGACGCCTGCAGCAGGCCGCCCGGCAGGGCGGCCGCAAGCTCGCGTTCGGTCTCAAAGGTAAACTGCTCGGGGACGATGAGCGCAACGGTTTCGCCGCGCGCGCAAAGCTCGGCCACCCGCTGCCGGATAAAGCGGCTCTTTCCGCTGCCTGCGCGCCCGGCGAGGAACGTGACCGGGGCCGCCATCAGAAGCGCTCCCGGTGCAGCGGATTATAAACCACTTTGCCTTCCTGACGCGCGCTTTCAAACAGCGTGATGCCCTGTACGGTCATCGAAGCATTGGGGGAAAGGCACTTAAGCTCCTCCGTCACAAGTTCGTCGTGCTCCACGTTGCGCCCGAGCGTAATGTGCGGGCGAAAACGCTTGCGCTCGCGGGAAAACCCGTTGTCATACAGCGCGCTCTGCAGCGATTCATACAGCCGGTCCAGCTCGTCCAGCTCTCCTTTTACATTCAGGAAGGAGGTCTTACTGCCGTTTTTATCGAAGCAGTCATATTTTCCAAGATGCAGCGTAAATGTGCGGATACCGCGCGCGGCCTCGCGCATTGCAGCGACTGCGCCGGCGAGGTCGTCCGATTCCCCGATGAAATGCAGCGTGACGTGGAAATTTTCCTGCGGCACAAACCTACCGCCGCAGCTCATCTGCTTGACTTCCTTCTGCACGCGCGCAAGTTCCTGCTTGAACGAGCGCGGCAGTTCAATGGCGATAAAAAGGCGCATAGCGGCCCTCCTTTGAAACGGTTGACTTTAACGTATAGTATACCATTGCAAAGGCGCGCCGGGCAACGGACACTTAGCCGTTCTTCCGTTCCCTGCGCCCCAACGCGATTTCGAGGAACACTTCTTTGGAAAGGAACGGTGCGACCGCTTCCAGCTCGTCCAACGAAAAGTTCCTCTTCTGCGCTGCTTTCTGCGCAAGCGCATCCATTGTTTCCTTCCCGAGAAGCGGCGCAAGATCCTCCAGTTCATCCAGCGAGAAGCCGTCCCGCTCCGCCGCTTGTCTCACTGCGGCGTCGAGCGCTTCCCTCCCGAGGAACGGCGCCAGGTCCTCCAGTTCATCCAGCGAGAAGCTGTCCCGCTCCGCCGCTTGCTTCACTGCGGCGTCGAGCGTTTCCCTCCCGAGGAACGGCGCCAGGTCCTCCAGTTCACACAGCGAAAAGCCGTCCCGTTCCGCCGCCCGCTTCACTGCGGCGTCGAGCGTTTCCTTCTCGAGAAGCGGCGCAAGATCCTCCAGTTCATCCAGCGAGAAGCTGTCCCGCTCCGCCGCTTGTCTCACTGCGGCGTCGAGCGTTTCTTCTCCTTGGAGCGGCCCCAAGCTCTTCAGGCACTCCAGCGACTTCAGTGGCTTCAGCTCCTCTTTCAGCCGTTTCAGTTGGGAATCAAGCCCCGAAAGGCCGTCCGCAGGAACCGTTTCCCAAAGCGCGGCATCCGCACCGCCCGTTTCCGCAGCGTTCGATTCCTCCGCCGCAGTTTCACCGGTCAGCAGCGCGTCCACGCTCGTGCCGAGTACGGCCGCAAGCGTGGGCAGTTTAAAAATGTCCGGCATGGACTCGCCCCGTTCCCAGTTGCTTACCGCCTGATAGCTCACCGAAAGCTGCTCGGCAAGCTCAGCCTGCGTCAAATTTTTTGCTTTGCGCAGCGCCGCAATGCGTCTGCCAATCTCCTGCATATCCGCCATGTTCACTTCCTCTGCCCGGTTTTTCTGGGATCGGTTTTCCTGGTTCTTTTTTCCGAAAATCATGCTCGTGCCCTCCTGCAAAATTTCGATTGCCTTGCTTTTATTGAACCCCAGGCACGCCGACCATGTCTATCATGCGGTGCTTGAATCCGCAAAAGAAGTGCGCTCAAGCAATGCTTGAGTCCATTATAACACAAAAGCGGGCGGAACGCTTCCGTTCCGCCCGCTTTAATTCCAGGTTTGTTCAGCCTTTGTTCGTGGAACCGCCGTTCGCACCGCCGCCGGTGCCTTCCGGTGTGCTTTGCGCATTAAGGGGCAGCAACGTGCCATCCGCCTGCGCATAAATTTCAGTGGTATTGTCTCCCGCGCCTTCGAGCATCAGATGATACATCTGCTTATCCATATAGGTCGCATATGTAGCGCTTTTGACGGTCGCATTCGGATACTTTTCCTTGACGGCCTTGGTGACCTTTTCGGGCAGGTTGCTGACCTCCACGGTCTCGCCTTCCTTAAAGCCTTCAATCGTGTTTTCGCCGCCCGTCACATTCGGCGCGGTCGATGGGGAAACGTCCGTTGTGGGGTTCACGGTGGGATTTACGGTGGGGTTCACCGTCGGATTCACGGTGGGGTTCGGCTTTACCGTGGGCGTGGGCGTTACCTTGCCGTTGTAACAGCCGGCGCCGAGCAAAAGCAGAGCGGCCAGCAAAACGGACAAAAGCATACCATGTTGTTTCATACTGTGCCTCCTTGTTGATTCCGGCGTGCGCCGGCTTCTTTTCTGCGGTTAGTATTCCCATCGCAGAGCGCAGTATACAACGCTTATATGGTGCGCAAATTTTTGTGCAGCGCATTTGCCTGCCGCAGCGCGAAACTATTGCGCCTATTTTTTCAATATGATATGCTATTGAGCATGTCAAAGCCGCAAAATGATATAAAATATATTATTTTTAGGCAAAAAACGAGGGGTGACACCGATGAACTTTGCGCTGCGCGCTTACATAGCGCCGGATTTTTCCAAAAAAGAATTTACGGCTGCACCGGAGTCCGTTTGGCTTCCTGCGCCTGCCGATGCCGTTGCACCTGAAGGATACCATGCCATGAGCATCTTCCCGGAATATTTCAAAATCCGGGGCGCTTGGCTGCTCGCACAGGAAAGCCGTATGGATTGCGTAGCGGTTTATGAAGGCGGAGAGATTGCGGTGCGCGAAATCCGCCTGCTGAAAAAGGGGGATCTCGTTGCGGTTGGGCGCACGGAAAACGGGGCGGACGGCATTGTTGTTCATCCGGATGGCTTCCGCGAAACACATGACCGGGGCGACGTGTTCGCGTTCCGCAAGGGCCGTTCGCGCGAAACCGCATTCTCCCGGGATTATGACGAGCTGTACGAGCTGTTGCGGCATGAGCGGGAGCATGGGAAAATCGTCTGGGTGATGGGTCCTGCATTTGCTTTTGATCACGATGCACGAAATGCTTTTTCGCTCCTCGTCGCAGGCGGCTACGTACATGCGCTGCTCGCCGGAAACGCGCTCGCCACGCACGATTTGGAGGCAGCCTACCTGAAAACCGCGCTCGGCCAAAATATCTACACACAGGAATCCCAGCCAAACGGCCACTACAACCATTTGGATACGATCAACCGCGCGCGCTATCATGGCAGCATTGCCGCGTTCATCCGGAACGAAAAAATCGACGATGGGATTATATACCAATGTGAAACGCATCATGTGCCCTATGTGCTTGCAGGATCGATTCGGGATGACGGCCCGCTGCCCGGCGTCATCGGGGACGCCTATGAAGCGCAGGACCGTATGCGGGAGCAGGTGCGGGATGCAACGACAATTATCTGCATGGCAAGCATGCTCCACACCATAGCGACCGGGAATATGACGCCGACCTACCGTGTCCTAAAGGACGGCACAGTTCGCCAAGTGTATTTTTACTGTGTGGACATCGCGGAGTTCGTCGTCAACAAACTGACCGACCGCGGCAGCCTTGCGGCGCGCGGCATCGTGACAAATGTGCAGGATTTTATCGTAACGCTGACCAAGGGTTTGGGCTTGCAGTAAACTTTGATCCGCTTGATTCACAAGTTGCAGGGGGCGCGCCATCGGCGCGCCCCTTTTGTTGTTGAACCAGCGGAGACTTCCTTGCACCCGCAGCAGCGGGACAATCCTCAGTCGCCTGCGGCGACAGCTTCTTTCAAAAGGGAGCCTTTTTAGCAAAGAAGCAAAAAACGCACGCAGGTTGCCTTCACTCCACCGTTACCGATTTTGCAAGGTTGCGCGGCTTGTCGATGTCGCAACCCTTGAGCAGCGCCACATAGTATGCGAACAACTGCAGCGGAATAAGCGGCATGGAGGGCAGCACAAGCGGCGCGCATGATGGCAGGGCAATGACATGATCCGCCACGGCAGGCACGGAGGCATCGTTTTCATCCGTAAAAGCAATGACTACCGCGCCGCGCGCCTTTACTTCGCGGATGTTGCTGACCATCTTTTCCCGAAGCGGCGCATGCGTGCAAAGCGCGACGACGAGCGTGCCCGGCTCAATCAGGGAGATTGTGCCATGTTTGAGTTCGCCCGCAGCATATGCTTCTGAATGAATATAGGAAATTTCCTTGAGCTTAAGTGAGCCCTCCAGGCAAAGCGCATAATCGATATTGCGGCCGATGAAGAAGATATCCCGCAGGTTGAAGAACAGCGAAGCAAGGTATTGCATCTGTTCCCGTTTCCCCAACATCTCCTCCACAAGTGCGGGGAGCGCTTCGAGCGCAGCAACCGCTTCTGAAAGCGCCGCATCCGAAAGCGTGCCGCGCACCCGCGCGAAATGCAGCGCGATGAGATACATCACCGCAAGCTGCGTGCTGTACGCCTTAGTCGTTGCAACGGCGATTTCCGGCCCCGCCCAGGTGTAAAGCACATCCTCGCTTTCGTTGGCGATCGCAGAGCCCACCACATTTACAACGGAAAGGATGTGTGCGCCGCGCTGCTTCGCTTCCCGCAATGCAAAAAGCGTATCCAGCGTTTCGCCGCTTTGGCTGATAACGATCGTAAGCGTTTTTTCATCTACAACGGGATCGCTGTAACGGAACTCGGAGGCAAGCTCCACCGTCACTGGTACATGCAGCATTTTTGATAGCATGTATTGGCTCGTCATGCCCACATAACTCGCGGAGCCGCAGGCCACGATATAAATTTTATCGATGGCACGGATCACCTCCTCCGTGATATGCATAAGGCCCAGATCGATTTCCCCGTCCTTGATGCGAGGGCTTATGGTGTTGCGAATGGCCGTGGGCTGCTCCATGATCTCCTTGAGCATGAAGTGCGCATAGCCCCCTTTTTCCGCAGCGCTCACATCCCACGCGATGTGCTCCGGCGCCTTCTCCACCGGGTCGCCGAAGCGGTCGTACACCGAAACGCCCGTGCGTGTGAGCACGGCAAGCTCCCGTTCGTCCAGCCTCATGATCTCACGCGTATGTTTCAAAAGCGCCGGAATATCGGAGGCGATAAAGTTTTCTCCTTCTCCGAGGCCAAGGATAAGCGGACTGTCCTTTCGCACTGCAATGAGCAGATCCGGATGTTCTGCAAAAGCGATGCCAAGCGCATAGGAGCCGATGAGGAGCGACTCCGCATCCCGCACGGCCTTCACCGGATCGCCATGATAATAATAATCCACAAGCTGCGCAACGATTTCCGTATCCGTGTCGGACTGGAATTCGTAGCCGTGCTCCGTCAAAAACTCGCGCAGCTCCGCATAATTTTCCACGATGCCGTTATGCACCACCGCCACCCTGCCGCTGTGTGACAGATGCGGGTGGGAGTTTACATCCGAAGGCTCGCCGTGCGTCGCCCAGCGCGTATGGCCGATGCCCGCTGTGCCCGGCATGGTTGCGCCGCCCTCCGTCCGATCGAAAAGCACACTGAGGCGGCCCTTCGCCTTGCAGACGGAAAGCCCGTTTCCGCCGAGGATTGCAAGCCCCGCCGAATCATACCCGCGGTATTCCAGCTTTTCAAGCGCTTCAAGCAGCAGCGGCGCGGCCTGCTTCGGGCCGATATATCCAACGATTCCGCACATGTTGACCTCCTGATATCATGCAAACTATTTCACGGCGCACAAGGCGCCTTGTTCAATGATAAAATATATGCCTATGATTATAGCAGATTTCCATGCGCTGCGGGATGTGAACCGATGAAAAAAGTGTAACTTCTTCCTCCCCCGTTCCTCTCGCTCATTGTCTGCATAAACACTCCATATAATTATCTAATTATCCTTTTTTGTTAAATAATAAATAATATATTATTCTTGACAAGCCTGTGGCACCGTGATAGTATTTTTGCAATGAATGTGAATTGCTGCGTTTTGCAGCGGAAAGGAGCGTTTTATGTCAACATTTGCCGCAAAAGCATGTGCCTGCATGTGCGCTCCGCTTACATGCGCCCTCATCCTTAGCAGCGCCGCCATCGTAACGATGGTCGGCGTATTGGTCGTTGTTGCGGTCCTCGCTGTAGTAGGCATTATTATTCGCCGCAGCGCTTTGCCGGGGAGAGCGGGCTAATCGTCCTAGTATGCTAAGGCGGTCCCGAATCCTCGGGGCCGCTTTTTTGCATAATAGATTCAAAAATTTTTTTGAAGGAGAACAGTTCCAATGAAAAAGATCTTTGCACTGGCATTGGCCCTCATGATGGTCCTTGCCGCGTTCGCAGGATGCACCAACGGCACCACGGAACCCACCGAAGCCCCCACCGGTACCGAAGCTCCGGCCACGACCGATCCCACGCCGGATTCCGGCGCGAGCGAACCCTCCGCTGAAGGCGAAAAGCTTGTCATCGGCGGCATTGGGCCCCTCACCGGCGACTATGCCACCTATGGCGTATCCGTTAAGCAGGGTGCCGAAATGGCTGTGAAGGAAATCAACGAAGCTGGCGGAGTAAACGGCCTTACGTTCGAGCTCCTGTTTGAAGATGACCAGACCGACGCGGAAATGGCCGTGAACGCTTACAACAAGCTCATGGATAACGGCATGCAGGTTTCCCTCGGCGCAGTAACGAGCGGTGCGTGCATTGCAGTGACCGAGGAAGTCCAGAAGGACGGCATCCTGATGATCACCCCTTCCGGCTCCCAAAAAGAGTGCGTTCAGTACGACACCTGCTTCCGCATCTGCTTCACCGACCCCGACCAGGGCATCTATGCCGCGCAGTTCATTGCGGACAACAAGATCGCCACGAAGGTCGCTGTGATCTATGATAAGTCCAACGACTATTCCAACGGCATCAAGGATAACTTTGTTGCTAAGGCGGCGGAGGTCGGCCTTGAGGTTGTTTCAGAGCAGGCGTTCACCGATCAGTCCAGAACCGACTTTTCCGTGCAGCTCCAGGCCATCGCTTCGAGCGGGGCAGAGCTCGTGTTCCTGCCCATCTATGCGCAGGAAGCAGCCTACATCCTCACCCAGGCGCAGAGCGCCAACATTTCCGCGATCTTCTTCGGCTGCGACGGTCTTGACGGCGTGATTGAAAAGATCGGCGCGGACAACGTTTCCGCAACTGAAGGCGTTATGCTGCTGACCCCGTTTGCGGCCGATGCCCAGGATGAGCAGACCGTTGCCTTCACCGCTGCCTACAAGGCTGCTTACAACGCCACGCCCGACCAGTTCGCGGCGGACGGCTATGACGCCATCTACACCATCAAGGCTGCCCTTGAGCAGAGCGGCGCAAAGCCCGGCGACGCGGACTTCAACGAGAAGATGGTCGCTGCGATGACCGCGATCACCGTGGAAGGCCTGACCGGCACGATGACCTGGTCTGCGGACGGCGAGCCCACCAAGAGCGCTACCGCAGTCGTCATCAAGGACGGCGCGTACGTTGCTTACGCGGCTGAATAACCGAACAAACAGTAACCATCGGGGATGGACGGGCGTTCCGTCCATCCCCCACTGCGCCATGTAAAGGCGCACAGCCTTTCGTTCCCCCTTTCAGGATTTTTCCAAAAGGAGTACCCCCAACATGATGGATCTTATCGCAAACCTTATCAGCGGCCTGAGCCTCGGCAGCATCTATGCGCTGATCGCGCTCGGCTATACCATGGTTTACGGCATTGCAAAAATGCTCAACTTCGCGCATGGCGACATCATCATGGTCGGCGCCTTCGCGGTGATCACGACCGTGTCCATGCTGGGCTTCCCGCCCGCCCTTGCGATTGCAGCAAGCGTTGTTTGCTGCGTCGTGCTCGGCGTATGCGTTGAGCGCATCGCCTACAAGCCCCTGCGCAAGTCTCCCCCGCTCGCGGTGCTCATCACCGCCATCGGCGTAAGCTATTTTTTGCAAAGCCTTGCCCTTCTGATCTTCGGCTCCACGCAGCACAGCTTCCCGAAGGTCATCTCCGTCCCAACGCTTGAGCTTGGCTCGCTGACCATCCGCGGCGACATGCTCGTCACCCTCGCCGTAACGACCGCCATCATGGTCGGCATGAGCCTGTTCATTGCAAAATCCCGAACCGGCAAGGCCATGCGCGCCGTTTCCGAGGACCGGGATGCGGCGGAGCTCATGGGCATCAGCGTAAACAGGACGATCACCATCACCTTCGCCATCGGTTCCGCGCTCGCGGCTGTGGCGGGCGTATTCTATGGTACAACATATGGCTTCATCGGGCCTTACACCGGCTCCATGCCGGGCATTAAAGCCTTTGTCGCGGCAGTGTTCGGCGGCATCGGCTCCATGCCGGGCGCAATGCTTGGCGGCATCCTCCTCGGCGTGATTGAAAATCTGGCCAAGCGCTATATTTCCACCGAGCTTTCCGATGCGATCGTGTTCGCGGTGCTCATCATCGTTTTGATGGTAAAGCCCACGGGCCTGCTCGGCAAGCGCGTGACCGAGAAAGTGTGAGGTGAGGGAAATGGAACGCATCAAGAAAAAGATGAAGCCGCTTGCCGGCAACCTCATCACCCTTGCGATTGTGTGCGTGCTGTTTGCGGTGGTATTCATCCTGGTGGAAACCGGGCATGCCACGCGCCACATGCGCGCGATGCTCGTCCCCATCTGCATCAACATCATCCTCGCCGTGTCGCTGAACCTGACGGTCGGCTTCCTTGGAGAGCTGACGCTCGGCCATGCGGGCTTCATGTCCGTTGGCGCGTATGCAGGGTGCCTGTTCTCCATCGCCATGCAGGACATCCTGCCCATGGCTGCGCGCTTCCCGCTCGCCATGCTCGTGGGCGGCCTTGTGGCAGCGCTTTTCGGCGTACTCATCGGCATTCCGGTGCTGCGCCTGCACGGCGACTACCTTGCCATCGTAACCCTCGCCTTTGGCGAGATCATCCGAAGCGTCATCATCAACCTGGAGTTTACCGGCGGCGCAGCGGGTCTTAAGGGAACGCCGCAGGATTCCACGTTCGTGATCGCCTTTGCGGTAGTCCTCATCACGCTGCTCGTGATCATGAACCTTGTGAATTCCCGCCACGGCCGCGCCATCACCGCCATCCGCGACAACCGCATCGCGGCGGAGGCTTCCGGCATCAACGTTACCTATTTCCGCATGTTGGCTTTTGTAATCGCGGCGTTCTTCGCAGGGGTTGCGGGTGTGCTTTATGGCCACAACCTTTCCATCCTTTCCGCGAGCACGTTTGATTACAACAAGTCCATCGAGCTGCTCGTCATCGTAGTGCTCGGCGGCATGGGCAGCATCCGCGGCAGCGTAATTTCCGCGATCATTATCACCGTGCTTCCGGAAGCGCTGCGCGAGCTTGCAGACTTCCGCATGCTCATCTACGCGCTCGTGCTCATCGTGATGATGCTTCTCAACGCGTCCCCGCGCTTTGCGGCCCTTAAGGGCAAGCTGCATTACGGCGCGCTCGTAGACGCAATCCGCAACAAAGCCAACAAGGAGGGCAAAGCGCATGAATAAGATGGTACCCCTGCCGAGCAAGGCGATCGTGCCCGAGCGCGATGCGGATAAGCTTCCTATTTTAGATGTGCGCCACCTCGGCATTGATTTCGGCGGTCTTACCGCTGTGGACGATTTTAACTTCACCATGGGCCGCACGGAGATTGGCGGCCTGATCGGTCCGAACGGCGCAGGCAAGACGACGGTGTTCAACCTGCTTACGAACGTTTACCGCCCCACGCGAGGTTCCATCCTGCTTGACGGCGTAGATACGCTCGGCATGAGCACTTACCAGGTCAACAAGCTTGGCATTGCACGCACGTTCCAGAACATCCGCCTGTTTTCCAACATGACGGTGCTCGACAACGTCAAGGTGGGCCTGCACAACAACACAAAAAGCAACCTTTTCGCTTCCGTAACGCACGGGTTTGGCTACCACAAGGCAGAGCGCCAGGCGAAGGAGCGTGCTCTGGAACTGCTTTCGGTGTTCCATATGCAGGACCTTGCAAACGCGCAGGCAGGCAGCCTTCCTTACGGAGCACAGCGGCGGCTTGAAATTGTCCGGGCGCTTGCAACGGAACCCGGCATTATGCTGCTTGACGAACCCGCTGCGGGCATGAACCCTTCCGAAACGGCAGAGCTGATGGAAAACATCCGCAAAATCCGGGACACATTCCAAATCGCCATCATGCTCATCGAACACGATATGAGCCTTGTCATGGGAATCTGCGAAGGCATTGCCGTGCTCAATTACGGCAAGATCATCGCCAAGGGCACGCCGGATGAGATCAAGTCCAACCCGGCTGTCATCGAAGCCTATCTCGGCAAGAAGGGAGCGTAACGCCATGATGCTCAAGGTTGACGATATCCATGTTTACTATGGCCAGATTCATGCCATCAAAGGCGTTTCCTTTGAAGTACACGAGGGTGAAATCGTTTCGCTCATCGGCGCAAACGGCGCCGGCAAATCCACGGTGCTTAAAACGATTTCCGGCCTGATGCATCCAAAGTCCGGCAGCATCTCCTTCCTGGGAGATCCCATCGCCCATACGGAAGCCTACAAGCTGGTGAACCGCGGGCTTGCACAGGTGCCGGAAGGCAGGCGCATCTTCCTGCAGATGACGGTACGTGAAAACCTGGACATGGGCGCATACACGCAAAAAGAGGTCTCTGATGCGGACATCGAGGATGTGTTCCGCCGCTTCCCGCGCTTGAAGGAACGCGAAAAGCAGATTGCAGGCACGCTTTCCGGAGGCGAGCAGCAAATGCTTGCCATGGGCCGCGCGATGATGAGCCACCCGAAGCTGCTTATGCTGGATGAACCTTCCATGGGTCTTGCGCCGATCCTTGTGGAGCAGATTTTCGACATCATCCGCGAATTCCATGCTGCCGGCACAACAATCCTGCTGGTGGAGCAAAACGCGGGCAAGGCGCTGGCGGTTGCCGACCGCGCTTATGTGCTTGAACAGGGGCGCATTACGCTTTCCGGCACAGGCGCGGACCTTGCCGCCAGCGACGCCGTAAAAAAGGCGTACCTGGGCGGCTGATAACGCTATCCCCCTCCTCATTTTTGTGGCATATGGCAAAGCGCTCCGCGGCAACGCGGGGCGTTTTGCTATGCGTCCATCATTAATTTCATTAGATATTGCATCACTTCTTCCACCGTTGGTATTTTGCCGTTCGGTGATATAGCTTTCCAATGTTCTTGCACAGAAGGATCCTTATTCTGCATTGCATCCAACATTGCCTTTTCAATTTCCTGCCTGATTTCCGCAACGCTGCACCCTTCCATTTCTGCGACCATTTCAATCAAACAGGCGTAATCTATCTGTTTTTTCATGAAGTTCTCCCTTTTCTCATATTTGACATCTTGTGAATGTCATCTCTTTTCCAATTCTATCACATACTTACCATAAAATCATTTACTAAATGTCAATATGGAGTGATTATGTATAAAAACAGGACTGCGAGCGGGCGGAACAATTTATGCGGCACACGTATGAAAGCTTTACGGCTGGCGCTCCCCCAACACCCTTCGCAACAAAAATTTGCTTCCATGCTTCAGCTTGTGGGTTTGGACATGGACAAAAATGCCGTTCAGCGTATCGAAAGCGGGGCAAGGTTTGTAACGGATATTGAGCTTGCCGGAATTGCTAAAGTATTAAGTGTCACATGCGATGAGCTGCTAAAATCGGAATAGCGTCCGATGCATGGCAGATAGCAATCCCCCGTCAGCGGCTCACGCCGTTGCACCCCCCCTTTTGTAAAGGGGGCTTTTGTGATGCTGTAACCCAACAAAAGGCTCCTTTCTGAAAGGAGCTGGCACGGCGCAAGCCGTGACTGAGGATTGTTCTTATCCTATCAGCGCAGCTTAATCCACCGCTGCGTGAGCGAGCCTAAGGCCCTAAAACGCTGTTGAAGCGTTTATTTCCTGAAATCCATTGAAATCCCTGTAAGAATTCGGTATATTATTGTCAAAGCATGGCGCTTATGTTTCAATAATCAATAAAAATGCCATATCGGAAAAGGAGAGCCGCATGAATCTTACGAAGGAGCAGCAGTCCCTGCTTGATGGAAGTAAGGGCGAAACCATGGCAAAGGTCGTAAAGACCCTTGTGATGTACGGCGAGGCCTTTGATGCTGAACGCATGGTGCCGGTGGCCGAAGGCTTTGGCCACACGGTTATCAGCTTCGGCATCGGGGTGATGACGCCGGTGTATGACCTGTATGAAAAACTGCTCAGTGCCGGGGCGGTCAGCGGACAGAAGTTCACTGCCGATCCGCGCCCGCTGGACAAAAATGTTCCGAGCAGCCTTCTTAAGGACATCGTCTTTCGGGTGATGTACAGCCAGCAGGAACGCTACGAGGAGCAGCTCCGGAAGTTCGGCCTGCGCGGTGAAAATGATTATACCTGCGCCTGTTACTTGCCGCAGGTGGGCAACGTCCCAAAGCGGGGCGACATCCTGTCCTGGGCGGAATCCTCGGCGGTGGTCTATGCCAACAGCGTGCTTGGAGCGCGCTGCAACAGGAACAGCGGCATCATAGAGCTGATGGGCTCCATCGCAGGATTCGTGCCGGAATTCGGCCTTTTGACGGACGACGGCCGGAAGGCGGATTATGTCGTTGAGGTCAAAACCTCCCAAAAGCCCGAAGCGCAGCTTTTGGGCTCTGCAGTGGGCATGAAGGTGCTGGAAAAAGTGCCTTACATCAAAGGGCTCGATCAGTGGATCGGCACCGAGCTGAACGAAAGCGCCACCGCATATCTCAAGGATTTCGGCGCTGCCACCGCCTCGAACGGCTCCGTCGGCCTTTATCACATCGAAGCGCTCACACCCGAAGCAAAGGACTTGGGGGATTCCCTCATAAGGCCGGATGCACAGGTTTATGTCATTGACGATGCCGAGCTGGAGCGGGTGAAAAACAGCTATCCGTGCATTTGGAAGGACATGGACGCAACGCCAAAGCTCTGCTTCATGGGCTGTCCGCATATGTCCCTCGGCCAGCTTGCGGAATGGACGGACAGGGTAGCCGCCGCGCTGCAGGAAAACGGACATGGGAAGGTGGTCATTCCAACGGTGTTCACCTCCGCGCCCGCCGTGATCGAAGAATTCAAAAAAACGGAGCGTTATCAGAAACTGATGGACTGCGGCGTGGTTCTCAGCTACATCTGCCCGCTGATGTACATGAATAACCCGCTTGCCAAGAAGATGCCCGTCATCACTTCATCCAACAAGCTCAGAACGTATACAAGTGCGCGCTTCTATTCCGACGATGAGATACTCAAATTCATTACAGGGGGAACAAACTAATGGCTATGACTTTTCAAGGACGCGTCGTTGCGCCGGGCGAAGTAAAGGCTGAAGCACTGGTTTCCCATGGGGGCTTCAACACGCTTGCAAGCTTTCAGATGGCGCTGATGTTTGGAGACAAGCAGGTTAAATGCGGCGATCAAAACAACCCGGATTTGTACAAAAAGCCCATGCTCGGCAAAGCGCTTTGCCTGCCCGAAACGATCGGCTCCACCACGGGCGGCATGGTGCTTTACACTGCATGCGCCCTTGGAAAACAGCCGGCATGCATGCTGTTTTCCAAGCCGATTGACTCGTTGGCCGCTTCCGGCGCGATTCTGGCCGCCAACTGGACCGATTCCAACATGCCCGTAATCGATAAGCTTGGTGAAGAATTTCTTTCCTATGTGAAGGATGGGATGACGGTCACCGTCGGCGCCGACGGTATCGTCACCGTAGAATAAGGAGGGTTCCCATGAATCAAACATACGCTTCCCTGTTTACTCCCTGGAAAATCGGGACTGTTGAAATCAAGAACCGCATCGTCATGTGCTCCATGGGCGGCACCAGCATTTTCGGATGGATGGAGCCGAACCATTTCGATAAGGAAGCGGCAAACTTCCTGTTGGAACGCGCGCGGAACAACGTTGGGCTGATCCTGCCAGGCATCGCACCCATCCGGGACACGATGGGCGGCATGTGGCTTTACCAGAACAAGGCCAAGTTCCGCCAGCTCAAGGAATTCATGGACGAGTTCCACAAAACCGGCGCCAAGCTGTTCATCCAGCTCACGGCCGGCATGGGCCGGTCCATGGCCGTGAATGACTTGATGGTCAAAATGATCAAAAACAAGGCGTTCGGCCTCATTGGCAAACCCATATTCAACATGGATTATATCTGCGCCTCCGCCTCGGCCACGCCGAACCGTTGGGCAGACGATATCTATTCCCGCCCGTTCACCGTGGATGAAATCCATGAAATTGTGGAAGCCTTTGCAAAAACCGCCCTTCTGTGCAAAGAGGCGGGCGTGGACGGCGTAGAGGTGCATGCAGTTCACGAAGGCTATACGCTGGATCAGTTCACAATGAAATATACCAATCAGCGCACGGATGAATACGGCGGCAGCTTTGAAAACCGCTATCGCTTCCCTGCGGAAATCGTAAAGGCCATCAAAGCGCGCTGCGGCAGCGAATATCCCGTTTCCCTGCGTTACTCGGTCGTCTCCAAAACCAAAGGGTTCCGCATGGGCGCAGTTCCGGGCGAGGACGATTTTACCGAGGTCGGCCGCGATATGGAAGAATCCGAACGGGCGGCCAAGTTCCTGGAGGATGCCGGGTACGATATGCTCAACTGCGACAACGGAACCTATGATTCCTGGTACTGGGCGCACCCCCCGGCGTATATGCCGGAAAACTGCAACCTTGAATCCGTAAAACATATTAAAAAGTTCGTCAGTATCCCGGTTGTCTGTGCGGGCAAGATGACGATGGACGAGGGCGCAAAGGCTGTGGAGGCCGGCGAGATCGACGGCGTGGGCGTTGCAAGGCAGTTCCTGGTGGATCCCGAATGGGTCACCAAGCTGATCGACGGGCGCGAGGAAGACATCCGCCCCTGCATCCGCTGCCACAATGCCTGTTTTACGATGGCAAGATATGAAGGCACGGCCAACATTCAGGATCTGGGCGACGCCATACACATGGCCCGCTGCGCGCTGAACCCAACAACCATGCAAACGAAGAAATACCGCATCGTAAAAACGGAAAAGCCCAAGCGCATCGCAATCATCGGCGGCGGCATCGGCGGTATGGAATCGGCGCTGGTGCTGGCTGAGCGCGGCCACCAGCCCACGATTTTTGAAAAAAGCGACAGGCTCGGCGGCGTGTTTATTCTCGCGGCCGCCCCCTCCTATAAGGAAAGCGACCGCCAGCTGATCGAATGGTATCGCCGCAAAGTCGCGCAAGCCGGCATTCCGGTTAAGCTGAATACCGAAGTAAAATGTCCGGATGAACTTACAGGCTTTGATGAGATCATCATCGCAACCGGTTCTTCCCCGCGCCGCCTGCCTGTTCCCGGCATCGAACGGGCCATGGAAGCAACCGAGTACCTTTCAGGCAGGGACGTTGGCGAAAACGTAATCATCATCGGCGGTGGCCTGACGGGCTGCGAGATCGCATATGACCTGATCCTGAAAGGCAAAAAGCCGCAGATCGTTGAAATGAAAAACGACCTCATTGCAGTAAAAGGCGTTTGCCTTGCCAATTCCTCGTTCCTGCGTGAAATGCTCGCGTTCAAAAAGACGCCGGTTTACCTCAACACCAGCCTTGTCAGCATCAATGAGGACGGCGTAACCGTGAAGGGACAGGATGGAAACACCTTTGACCTGAAGGGGGACAGCGTGATCGTTTCGGTGGGCTACAAACCGGCGCCGCTCTCCGAAAAGCGCGCCCATGTGCATCTCGTTGGCGACGCAAACGGGGTCGGCAATCTTCGCACGGTCATTTGGAGAGCATGGGATGTCTGCATGAAGCTGTGATGCGCAGCGCAGATGCTGTGGATTCACGGTTTATTCCGAAATGGCAGGCAGCCCCGGGGCAAGGGTTTCGGCCTTTGCCCCGGGGCTGCCTTGTTTGAAAGGACACCTTTTACAGCCCGTAAATCTCCGAATACTTCTTTGTCAGATACTCCGTGTAATATGCCGGGTCAAACGGTGCGCCGCATGCGTTTTCAATGAGCTCTGCAGGCTTTTTCAAGCAGCCAAAGCGATAGATCCTTTCCGTAAGCCACGCCACGATGGGTGCAAGCTCGCCCTTCTCCACAAGGGTGGGCACGGCAAGCTCCTTCTCCATGGCGGCATAGATCTGCGAGGCATACGCACTGCCGATGGAGTAGGACGGAAAGTAACCAAACATGCCGCCGGACCAGTGCGAGTCCTGCAGCACTCCGCGCGTGTCATCCGGCACATCCACGCCAAGATACTCCCGGTAGAGCGCATTCCAGGCCGCCGGAAGCTCCTTTGTGGAAAGCGTGCCCGCAATCAGCTGCTTTTCCAGCGCATAGCGCACCATAATATGCATGGAATAGGTCAGCTCGTCTGCCTCGGTGCGCACGAGCGAAGGCTCGCTCTTGTTGGCTGCAAGGTAAAGCATGTGCGGCGTTACGCCCGCAAGCTCCTCCGGGAACAGCTCCATGAGCTTTGGGTGCATAAAGTTAAGGAAAGCTTCGCTCCTGCCGATGATGTTTTCAAAGAAGCGGGACTGCGATTCATGTATGCCCATGCTTGCGCCTGTGCCGAGCGGGGAGCAAAACAGATCATCCCCGGTGTTAAGCTCGTAAAGCGCATGACCGCCCTCATGCACAACGCTGTAAAAGCTTGAAAGCAGATTGTCTTCATAATAATGCGTTGTAATGCGGATATCCCGCTTGTTGAAGCCCGTTGTGAACGGGTGTTCCACCTCGCCGATGGTGCAGCAGGCGCGGTCTATGGTCATCACCTGCATGATGAAATCCGAAAGCTTCCGCTGCTTCCAAACAGGAAATTGCTTCTGGAGGAACGAAACGTCAATCTTCCTGCCGCGCTCTTTGATGGCATGGATCACCGGCACGAGCTTTGCGCGCACATCCACAAAATATGCATCGAGCGTCTCCATCGTAAGGCCTTTTTCATATTGATCCAGCAGCGCATCATACGCGGGAAGCTCCGGGCGCATATAGCCCGCGAAGCGGCGCTGGTATTCGATGAGCTTTGCAAGGTGCGGTTCAAACGCGGCATAATCGTTATTGACCTTTGCCTCATGCCAAATGCGAGAGGCCTCGTTTTGCGCCATCTGGTATGCAACAAATTCCTCCATCGGGATTTTTTCCATGCGTTCCATGTTTTCGGAAAGCTCCTCCGCCTCCCGCTGCGTCACCCAGTCAATCTCCGCCTTGTTCTCAAGCAGCGTCTGCAGCAGCTCCTTGAGTTCAGGCGCGGTGGAAAGCCGGTAGCTTTCCTCGCTCAGCACGCCAATGGTGCGGCTGAGCCCCTCGCCGCCCGCCCTTGGCATCACGGTTTCCGCATCGTAATACAAAACGCCGAGCGCATGTTCGTATGCATGCTGTTTTGCGAGGTGCTCCTTGAAACGCCGAATGGTCTCTTCCATGGGTCTCCTCCTTTATAAATTGATGTGCTTGTTATGCTGTTTCCGATTCGTTTCTCCTGCGTTTTGCGCGATAGCGCCGGTCTGCGCTCTGTGCAGCGGTATAATAGAGTGGGATGGTGAGGTACAGCACCCATGCCGGATGCCAAAGCCCCCAAATACAGCCCAGCGCAAAGAACGCAACCGTTATAAGCATCACATAGGGAAACGCCTTCCAGAACGAATGTCTGCGGCTGCCGTAAACCCAGTTCACGATGGGATAATAGACGGGAATCGTGAGAAACACAATCCAGCCCGGATGCCAAAGCTTAAAGGCGAAGCCCAGGCACAGATAGAGAATCGCAGTGAAAACCGGATATGGGAACGCCTGCAAAAACGGTTTGCCGTCCGCGTCCTCATCCGCCTCAAGGCCATTGCGGATGCCGCCGTATTCTGCATCTTCCTCTTCCCTTTCGTCGTCATCATCACGGAAATTAAGTTCGATGTGCCCGCCTACTCCCTTCTTGTCCCCGCGCAACAGCGCCGCTTCATCCTCTTCATCGCCCACGGAAAAATAGAAGCCGTCCTTGGCGTGAAAGCGCACGGGCTTGCCATTGATTGTAACCTTTACGCCCTTTTCCGGTTCTGGCTCTGGAACCGGGTCCTCTGTGCGCAGAAGCTCGTCGATGGAAACGCCGTACACGCGGGACAGTAAAATGAGGTTATCCGTATCGGGAGAAGCTTCCGCCCGTTCCCACTTGCTCACAGCCTGCCGGGAAAGCCCAAGGCGTGCCGCAAGCTCCTCCTGTGAAAGTCCATGCTGTTTGCGAAGCTGCACCAGGCGGTTTGCAATCTCAATGTTCATGGTGTCCAATCCTTTCGGCTTTTCTTGTTTGCTTTATTGTAGCCGCAACCGTGCTCCGCACGCTACCAACTCTGCTTTTCAAGCGAAAATCTCAGCGCAACTTTTGGTTGCGCACCGTTGATTATATCCGTGTTTCAAGGCATTTTCCCCGCTACCGCATAGGTGATTACGCCGAGCGGATCCCCGTAATCGATGGTAAGCACCTCATCTTCCAATGTGAAAGGGAGCTGCTTGCGTTCCCCGGATTCCTCCGCCCATGCAAACAGTTTTCCGTCGTCAACCGATATACGGTAAACCGTCTTAGTTTTTAAAGCGGTGTTTTCTTCCGTCATTGTGCCGCTTATAACGTCGAACGAGAGGGTATAGTTTTCGTCATAAATGTCCTGCCAGGTGGAAGCCGCCAACAGGTAAAGCGTTGCAAGGCTTTCATCCAGCGGCGCAGGCGGCATGGGTGCGGTGGCAGCGGGAGAAGCCGTAACTGCCGCCGGCGTCTCAGCAGCGCCTGTAGGAGGCGCTGCGGTGCAGCCGCACAGCGGCAGCACGAGAAGCAGCATAAGAATGCAACGCAAACGGCATTTCCCCCTTCTTTTCGCCATCAAGCGGGGCGCATTGCTGCGCCCCGCTTGATGGCTTGTTATTTAATGCAATCCTTACCGCCCATGTACATGCGCAGCGGTTCTGGGATGCGGATGCTGCCATCCGCCTGCAGGTTATTTTCCAGGAACGCGATCAGCATACGCGGCGGAGCTACGACCGTGTTGTTGAGCGTATGGGCGTAATAATTTCCCTTCTGCTTGTTCTTCACACGGATACCGAGGCGGCGCGCCTGCGCATCGCCCAGATTGGAGCAGCTTCCCACCTCGAAGTATTTCTGCTGGCGGGGCGACCAGGCTTCCACGTCAATGCTCTTCACCTTCAGATCCGCAAGGTCACCGGAGCAGCACTCGATGGTGCGCACGGGAATATCCAACGAGCGGAAGAAGTCCACGGAATTGTTCCAGAGCTTATCAAACCAGGCTGCGCTGTCCTCCGGCTTGCAAACGACGATCATCTCCTGCTTTTCAAACTGATGGATGCGGTAAACGCCGCGCTCTTCGATGCCGTGCGCGCCAACCTCCTTGCGGAAGCAGGGGGAATAGCTCGTGAGCGTCTGCGGCAGCTCCTCCTCCGTCAGGAAGGAATCAATGAATTTCCCGATCATGGAATGTTCGCTCGTGCCGATCAGGTACAGATCTTCGCCTTCGATCTTGTACATCATGTTATCCATCTCGGAAAAGCTCATCACGCCGCTCACCACGTTGCCGCGGATCATGTAAGGCGGAATATAATAAGTAAACCCGCGGTCAATCATGAAATCGCGCGCATAGGAAAGGATCGCGCTGTGCAGCCGCGCGATGTCACCGGAGAGATAATAAAACCCGTTTCCGCTCGTTTTACGGGCGTTATCAAGGTCAATGCCTGAGAGCCGCTCCATGATGTCCACATGATAGGGCACCTCATAGTCCGGCACAACCGGCTCGCCGAAGCGTTGGAGTTCCACGTTTTCGCTGTCATCCCTGCCGATCGGAACGCTGGGGTCGATGATGTTCGGGATCACCATCATGCGCTTGTTGATCTCCTCCTCAAGCTCCGCCTCACGCGCCGTGAGCGCAGCCATTTCGTCTGCCATCGCAACAACCTGCTTCTTCGTTTCCTCCGCCTTGTCGCGTTCGCCACGTGCCATCATGCCACCGATCTGCTTGCTGATAACGTTGCGCTGGTTGCGCAGCGCATCACACCGAGTATGCGCTGCGCGCCACTCGGCATCCATCTCCACAACCTCATCCACCAGAGCGAGCTTTTCATCCTGAAATTTTTTGCGGATGTTTTCCTTCACAAGCTCCGGGTCTGCGCGGAGCAGCTTAATGTCGATCATATACCCTCCTGAATTTTAGCTCCCCGTAAGCGGGGTGCGCATTTTGCATGAAATGCAGGGACGGCATCCCCTGCCCTGCATAAGCCGGAAAGATCCTCAGCTTTGCATTTACTTCCGGTTACGTCACATCCGCTCCGGCGCTTCAAGGCCGAGCAGATAAAGCCCGTTGCGGATCGTAAGCCGCGCCGCGTCGGTCAACGCAAGGCGCGCCGCACGCACGGCGTGGTCGTCGTCCATGATGCGGTTCTCATAATAGAACTTATTGAAGCACGCGCAAACTTCGATAACCGCGCGCGCCACAAGGTACGGCTCGTTCTTGTCGGCGGCTGCAACAACCGTTTCCGGGAAGGCAGCGATCGCCTTCACAAGCGCCGTTGCGGAAGCGTCCATCAGCGCGGTGCAATCCACCTCTGCACAAGCCTCGGCAACGCCTGCCTTGCGCAGCACGGAACAGCAGCGCGCATGGGTGTACTGCGCGTAAGGGCCGGTTTCACCATCAAAGTTGAGCACCTTTGCCCATGAGAATGAGGTATCCTTGATGCGGCTGTTGTACAGCACGCCCCAAACCACTGCGCCCACGCCCACCGCGCGCGCCGCGGCTTCCTTATCTTCCAGTTCCGGGCTCTTTTCCCGGATGATCTCCAACGTTTTCTCCATGGAAGCTTTCAGCACATCCTCCAAATACACCACGTTGCCGTGCCGCGTGGAAAGCGTGCCTTCCTCCATGGAAACCATGCCGAAGTTGACATGCTCCATGTCCTTCACCCAATCGCGGCCCATCAGCTCGAGCACCTTGAAAAACTGTTTGAAGTGCAGGTTCTGCTGATACGCAACCACATACAGGGACTTGACAAAGTCATACGTTTCCTTACGGTAAATGGCGGCGGCAATGTCCCGCGTGGCGTAGATGGTGCTGCCGTCGCTCTTGAGGATGATGCACGGCGGCATATCATATGCGGAAAGGTCCACAATCAAAGCGCCGCGGTCAAGCTTCGCAACGCCGCTCTCGCGCAATTCTTCGATGACGGCTGGCATCTTATCTTCATAGAAGCTCTCGCCCGCATAGCTGTCAAACTGAACGCCGAGAAGGTCGTATACCGCGCCCACTTCCTTGAGCGTTAGCTCCTTCATGCGCTGCCAAAGGGAAACCGCCTCCGCATCGCCCTGCTCAATCTTGCGGAACCAGGCACGTGCTTCGTCGTTGAGCGCGGAATGCTTGTCCGCGTTTGCGGCCTCTTCCTTTTCCGCCTCCTCATGAAAGCGCACATAGAGCTTCACAAGTTCGCGCACGTTGGATTCCTCGATCGGCTTTCCACCGCCCCACCGTTTGTATGCGACGATCATCTTGCCGAACTGCGTACCCCAATCGCCCAGATGGTTGATGGCGATGGTATGATAGCCCAGGAATTTATAGATGCGGTTGAGTGAATTGCCGATGGCTGTGCTCGGCAGATGGCCGATGTGGAACGGCTTTGCGATGTTGATGGAGGAAAACTCCACACACACGTTTTTGCCGCCGCCCAAATCGCTTGCGCCGTAACGTTCCCGCTGTGAAAGCACGCGTTTGAGCACGCCCGCGGCATAGCCGGCTTTATCCGTGAAAAAATTGAGATACCCGCCTGCGGCCTCCGCACGGCTTACACCCGTGGGCAGCACAAGGCGCGCTGCAAGATCCGCCGCGATCGCGGGCGGCGCCTTGCGCAGCGCCTTCGCAAGCCGGAAGCAGGGGAACGCATAGTCCCCCATTTCCGGATTCGGGGGAATCTCAATGTATCCTGCAAGTTCTTCCGCAGCGAGGCCGGTCAGTTCCGCCACGCGCGATGCGATTTCCATCCGGTAGTCCATACGATGCTCCTAACCTGATCTTTTGTTTATAACGATTTAGTATAGCACAATTCCGGGGTTTTTTACAAGGCCGGCAGCCTGTTTTCGGGGATTATGCGCCCATTTCGGGAAAAATCCTCCGCACCTTCTCCGCAAGCGCCCGTGCAAGCGCTGCATGGCCTTCCGGCAGCAGATGGGTACCCTCCACAGGCGAAGGCTCCGCGCAGCATGCCGCGTCGAGAAAGAATACCCCCGCTTCCTGCGCTGCGGTCCCGTAGAGCGCCGCAAAGCGCAGCGATTCGGCCCGGTTGAAAAAGCGTCCCTCTGATACGGCATTTTCGCCGATGTGCAACGGTGAAACGAGGAGGATTTTCGCTCCCCGCGGGAAAACGGCCGTCGCACCCGGAAAGCGCGCGTTCGCGTTTTGCAAAAGCGCTACAAGCTCCGCCGCACCGCGGGCCGCTCCAGCTGCGTCCGTAAACTTCAGGTCGTTCGTGCCAAGCATAAGAATCACAAGGTCGAAGGGTTTTCCGGCGCAAAGCGCATAGCCCAACCCTGTTTTTCCATTCCTGCAGGGAAAGTCCGGGTCGTTGAACACAGTCGTCCTTCCGTTAACCCCGTTTTCGGTTATCCGGCAGCCACTCCCCAGAAGCGCACCAAGCACGCCGGGCCAGCGCACCGCATAAGGGTAGCGTGCGCCTGTTGCGGGTGTGAACCCCCATGTGTTTGAATCACCGTAGCACAAAATCTCTTTCATTTTTTCAGCCGTTTCTTTTCTTTTATTTCCCAAATTGTACCGCGCAGCACGGCAGGTGTAAACCACATTACGGCCAAAATGTAAAAAATAGCAGAACTTGTGCGGCTCTGTTTGCGCTTTGCAGGGCCGGATGCTATACTGTTCCCATGAAGCGAAAAGTTGTCAACATTATTTTATATGCGCTGAGCGCCGCGTTCCTCATCGCGGGCGTTTATCTTCTGATTCGGCAATATGTGCTTATTCCGGGTGAGTACGAACCGCCTGCCTCTCCGGCGCCCACCCTTACCCCCACGCCTGTGGCCACGGCAACCCCGGGCGTCTCCGAAACGCCCGTTCCCACGCCTTCGCCTACCCCGTATGTAAAGCCCATCCCTACAAGGATCTACTTCACAAAGGCTGAGATCATGGCGGACATTGTACCCGTTGGCATCATTCAGGAAGGTGAACGTCAGGGTCAGATGGACACCGTGGACGATCCCGACCTTGCCGCCTGGTATGAACCCGGCCCCGCCCCCGGCGAAGAGGGCAATGCGCTCATCAACGGCCACAAAAGCTGGAAAGGGAAAATCGGCCGCTTTTCCGTGCTGTGGGACATGGCGGTTGGAGATGAAATCGCCATTGAATACGAGGATGGCGCCGTGAAATACTTCTACGTTGTCTCCGTAGACTTTTATCCTTACGACGGCGTACCCAACACCGTGATGGATCTTTCCGGCGAAAGCCGTGTCACGCTCATCACCTGCTATGGGGATTATGACCGCACGGCAGGCACATCCAAACAGCGCTGCGTGGTTGTCTGCCAATCGGCAGAGGTGATCTCGGCAAAGCAAACGCCGGCTGCGGAATAAAGAATCGGGGCGGATTTCCGCCCCGATTTTGCGTTATTCCGCGGCCGGTTCCGGCGCGTTGTTCCGCCGCCCCGTCAGCAGGATGCCGCTTGTAAGCGCCGTGAATGGCGCGACCGTGCAAAGCCCAAAGCTGCCCACGATCGTGTGCAGGATTTCCGCTGAAACGTATTTGTAATTCAGGATGTTGTCCAGCGGCGTGCCCTGCGCCATAAACACCATCAGCAAAGAGATATACCCGCCCGAATAGGCGAGCAGAAGCGTGGTCGTCATTGTACCCATCGCTGCTCGGCCAACGTTCATGCCGCTTTGCGCAGCCTCCTTCCAGCCGATTTCGGGCTTCTTCTCCACCACCTCACGCACAGCGGAGGTAATATCCACCGCAAGGTCCATCACCGCGCCCGATGCGCCGATAAAGATGCTCGCCATGAAGATGCGCGTCAGATTCAAATCCTGATACCCGCTGTAAAGCAGGCTTTCGGAATAGCTCATCACCGCCCCGTGAATTTGGAACAAATCCGTAAAAGCCATGCCCATCAGGCAGGCGACAAGCACGCCAAGTGCTGCGCCTGAGACCGCCGCCGCCGCGCGCCGGTCAAATCCGTACACAAGCGAAATGATGAGCACCGTCAGAAACAGCGTTACGCCAAGGCCCACCCAAACCGGATTTGCCCCGCGCAGATAGCAGGGCACCAACACCTTCCAAACCGCAAGCACGGTCAACGCCACTGAAAGCAGCGCACGCACGCCCGTGCGCCCGGCAAAGAGCACAAGAAGCGCCACAAAAAGCCCTGCAAGAAGCAGTTCCACATGAAGCCGGTAATGGTCCACCATGCTGACAGAGGTTATCGCTCCATCCTTTTGGTTCACAAGCACAAGCGCTGTGTCTCCCGGCACAAACAGCTTGTCCTGTTCCAACGAACCGTTCAGCATGTTGATTCCCGTCGCCTCCTCTCCCTTAAAGCTGCCGCTGAGCAGCAGGAGCGTACAGCGCTGTTCACCTGCGCGCACAAGCCCCGTATCAATGATGCTTGAATCATCACATGCTGTCACGCGCGCGTGGCAATGCTCCGCCTCCTGATAGATTTGTGCATCCTCATGGCCTGTCGGCAGAAGCAGCAGCACAAAGATCGCCAGCAGGCACACCAATACGGGCAGGTAATCGCTGCTGCGGCCAAGTAAACGTTTCATTGTTCCCTCCAAAAACCTGGTTCCATGTTCAAACAAAGGGCGGGGCTTTGCGCCCCGCCGCCAAATTCACCCGCGCAGGTCTCACGCCACGTTCAGCAGCGCCGCGAGCTTTGCATAGATTTCGGTATTGTCATAGTACCCTTCAAACTGCTCCTGGCCCGCCCCCTCTGCAAACACTGCAACCGGAAGGCCGGTGTGCGCATAAGAGGCAAAGTTAATGCCGGACTTATTGTTCAGAAGATGCGTGATGGTCACGCTCAGCGGCTCATACGTGCCATAGAGGATGTATTCCGCCTGCGTCAGCTCCGCGGCTTCCGCAGCCATGGTCTTATCGTAAGCGGATTTGAGCAGGCCGAGTTCGTATTCATTGAGCACAAGCTTGTCAGCTTCCGCATCGCCTTCCGCTTTCAGGCCAAACAGGGTTTCCACATCCTTAAGCACATCCTCGAAGGAAGTTCCGTTTTCCTTGTAAGCACCCACATAGTCGCTGTCGTACTTCGCATAGGAAATCTTTTGATTTTGGAGATTGGCAAGGTAGGTGTCGTAATCCGTTCCCGCATAGCCGATGGTCAAGCCGCCGGTTTCATGGTCTCCGGTGACAAGGATGAGCGTTTCTTCCGGATGTGTCTTTGCAAACGCAATTGCGACATCCACTGCATCCGCCATGGCGATGGTATCCGCAATGGTGGAGCCTGCGTCATTCGCATGGCACGCCCAGTCGATCTTTCCGCCTTCCACCATCATAAAGAAGCCGGTCTCATTGTCAAGCACCTCAATCCCCTTTTCCACATAGTCTGCAAGCGCCCAATCGCCTTCCGGACGGTCGTTTTCGTATTGGAATGCATCGGAATCCGCCAGATGCTCGTCAATGATGAGTACCTTTCCATCCGCAGCGGTAACGGCTTCAGCCTCCGCCTGCGTCATGACGACCTTGTAGCCCGCCTGAGCGGCCAATTCATAAAGGTCTGTCTCTGTGCCTTCATTGCCGGTAACCTTTTTCAGCCCGCCGCCCGCGAAGTATTCAAAGCCGCTTTCAATCAGTTCAAGGCCAATCTCATAGTAATTGTTGCGGCTTGCCTGATGCGCATAGAATGCTGCGGGCGTCGCATGGTTCAAGTTCACGCTGGAAATCACGCCGACCTTAAAGCCAAGCTGTGCATGGGCCTTTTCCGCAATCGTTTCATATTCGGTAATCTTGCCTTCATCCATATTGATTACGCCGGAATACGTTTTATACCCCGTTGCAATTGAAGTGGCCGTGGATGCGGAATCCGGGCAAAAAGAGCTTGAATCGTAGGTATTCGCGCTGCCTGCTACGGGGAATTCCATAAAGTTCAGGGATTCGGAACCAGCAAGGATGCCGTCCTCATCCGTGTCCGCAACTGCGCCGAGGTAATCGGCAGCCGCCTGAAACTGTGGATAGCTCATGCCGTCTCCAATGAACAGGAACACATACTTCGGCGCTGCCGCCTGATCCTGTGCGCCGGCAAGCGTTTGCGTGGGCGCGGGAGCGGGCGCGCTCGTCTGCGCAGCAGTGGGGGCGGCTGTGGGCGTTGAAGCCGGTGCTTTGGCAGCGCAGCCCACAAAGGCAGCGATGGACAGCAGCAGGGTGAGAATCATTGCACAATACTTTTTCATTCGGAAACCTCCCAAACATTGTTTCATCTTTGATATCAAGGCGAGTATACCGCCGGGAGGTCAAATCCATAATCCGAATCATGTAAAATGTTCGTCAAACGCAGAGCAAAGCTATGCCTCGTATTTGCGTTAATTTTTTTTTACAATCTTTTGTTCCACACTCCCCTGCAAATCCAGCGGTTTTTCCCCATTTCAACGCACAAACGGCTCCCACCCCTCATTTGGGGGCGGGAACCGTTTTCTTTTTTACCAATCTTTCCCTTCGCTTATTGGACGAGCGGAAGAATGGTCGTGCTGAAGAATTCGCGCGCCGTATCGGGCATTACGCTGTACACCTGCCCATTCACGGAAACAGCGACGCCGCTGCAACTGCATTGGCGCATGCAGAACGTGGCCTTGAAATCCACCTTGTCATGCAGGCCATTTTCCTCAATCATCTGCTGAAACGCCTGAATCACGTTGTAAGAGCCTTTCAGATGGCAGGAACTTCCGATACAAACGCTGACTTCTACCATACTCAGTTATCCTCCTGTTTTGCACCATGGTAATGAACATGCAGCAGCTCGTGCACGCGGCCCTTGAGGATGCCGTTGTAAAGCGACATCATCAGCGGGTTTTCTTCCGAACGCTTGATGCTGCAAAGCTTATCGGCGGAGTAAAGCCCCGCGCCGCGCTTTTCTCTTTCCATGTTGGATGCGAAGGGCTGTCCGCCGCCGCTGACGCAGCCGCCGGGGCATGCCATCACCTCAACAAAATCGAAGTGCTCGCCCGCCTTGATGCGTTCGATCAGGTCGGAAGCGTTCTTCAGGCCGCTCACAACGCCGATGCGCACTTCCTTTTCGCCCACCATCACGCGGGCTTCCTTCACGCCTTCCATGCCGCGTACGCCGGTGTAGGCGATGGACATCAGGGCCGTGTTGCTCTTGTCGGACGCAAGGCGGCGCAATACGGCCTCCGTCACACCGCCGGTTACGCCAAAGATTACGCCGGCGCCGGTCATCGTGCCAAAGGGCATATCCACCGCTTCGGGTTCAATATCGCGGAACATGATGCCGGATTCTTTGATCATGCGCACGAGTTCCTGCGTTGTGAGCACATAATCCACATCCTGCTTACCTTCCACCTTAAACTCGTCGCGTACCGCTTCAAACTTCTTCGCCGTGCAGGGCATGACCGCCACATGCACGCATTTGCGGCTGGAGGTGCGGTTGTTCTCGCGGATTACCGCAGCAAACATCTGCATCGGGGACTTGCAGGTGGAAACATGCTCCATCAGTTCGGGATAGCGCGTTTCGCAATAGCGCACCCAGGCCGGGCAGCAGGAAGAGAACAGCGGCAGCTCCGCCTTGCCTTCGCCAAGGCGCTTTGCAAGCTCGTTCGATTCCTCAAGCACGGTAAGGTCTGCGCTTGTGGAGGTATCATAAATCTCGTCAAAGCCCATGCGCCTGAGCGCGGCAACGATCCTGCCCATCGCGTTTTCGCCCGGGGCAATGCCGAGCTCGCGGCCAAGCGCCACACGCACGGCAGGGGCAATCTGCACGGTCACCTTGGTGCCGCGGTCGTCAAGCGCCTTCCAGACCTTTGCGATGTCATTCTTCACAACGATCGCGCCCGTCGGGCAGGCCTGCGCGCATTGGCCGCAGCCCACGCAGGGGGATTCTGCAAGCGGGATGTCAAACGCCGTGCTGATGGTCATCTTGGAGCCGCGGTGCGCAAAATCAATGGCGCCCACGTTCTGCACCTCGTTGCACATGCGCACACAGTCGCCGCAGAGGATGCACTTGTGCGCATCGCGCACGATGCTGACGGACGAATCCTCGATCTTCGGCTTTTCGGCCGTATTCGGAAAACGCACATCGTTAATGTCGAAGCGCATTGCAAGATCCTGCAGCTTGCAGGTGCCGTTGTTGTCACAGGTGGTGCAGTCCCGGCAGTGGTTTGCAAGCAGAAGCTCAAGGATCATTTTGCGGTACTTGCGCAGGCGCTCCGTATTGGTGCGGATCTCCATCCCCGCCTTCGGGGGCGTGGAGCACGCAGCCTCCAGGCCGCCCCACTGGTTTTCCACCATGCACATGCGGCATGCGCCATAGATCGAAAGCTCGGAATGGTAGCAGAAGGTAGGCATTTTCACACCGACCTTGCGGATCAGCTCCAGCAGATTTTTTTCGCCGTTGATCTCGACAGGGATGCCGTCAACCGTCATAAATTGCTTGTTTGCCATGGCCATGTTAGTCCTCCTTGATGGCGTGGAACGGACAGGTGCCGACGCACGCTTCGCACTTGATGCACTTCTCCTGGTCGATCACAAACGGCTGTTTGAGCGTGCCGCTGATCGCGCCTACAGGGCAGCCGCGGGAGCACTTGGAGCAGCCCTTGCACAGCGCAGGATCGATGGAGATGCGTTTGAGCTTGCGGCAGTTGCCCGCCGGGCAGCGTTTTTCGTAAATATGCGCCTCGTATTCCGAGCGGAAGTTCTTGATCGTGCTTACCACAGGGGAAGGCGCGGTCTTTCCAAGGCCGCAGAGCGCCGTGGCGGAGATGGTGTCCGCAAGCTCCAGCAGCAGCTCGATGTCCCCATCGCGGCCCTTGCCGGCCACAATGCGCTCGAGGATTTCCAGCATGCGCTTGGTGCCCTCACGGCACGGCACGCACTTGCCGCAGGATTCGTTCTGCGTGAAGTGCATGAAGAAGCGCGCCACTTCCACCATGCAGGTGTTGCTGTCCATCACCACGAGGCCGCCAGAGCCGATCATGGCGCCAACCTTCTTCAGGGAATCAAAATCAAGCGGCAGATCAAGCTGCTCGGGTGTGAGGCAGCCGCCGGAAGGCCCGCCGATCTGCACGGCTTTGAAATCCGCGCCGCCGCGGATGCCGCCGCCGATATCGAAGATGACCTCGCGCAGCGGAGTCCCCATGGGGACCTCGATGAGGCCCGTGTTTACCACGTTGCCCGTGAGGGCGAACGCCTTCGTGCCCGGGCTGTTCTCCGGCCCGATGGACTTATACCATGCAGCGCCGTTTTCAATGATGGACGGCACGTTTGCGAACGTTTCCACGTTGTTGAGCACCGTAGGCATATTGAACAGGCCGTGTTCCACCGTACGCGGCGGTTTCACGCGCGGCATACCGCGCTTGCCTTCGATGGATGCGGTGAGCGCGCTGCCCTCGCCGCAAACGAATGCGCCTGCACCGCGGTTGATGCGGATGGTAAAATCAAATCCTGTGCCGAGGATGTCCTTGCCGAGGAGGCCGAGTTCCGTCGCCTGCTCAATGGCGCGGCTGAGCTTTTTCACCGCCACAGGGTATTCCGCACGGACGTAGATATAACCCTCGGAAGCGCCGCATGCAAGGCCTGCAATCATCATGCCTTCCAGCATGCGGTGCGGGTCATCTTCCATAACGGAGCGGTCCATGAACGCGCCGGGGTCGCCCTCGTCGCCGTTGCAGACGATGTATTTCGGCGTGGCTTTCTGGCGCTTCACCTGGCTCCACTTCTTGCCGGTGGGGAATCCTCCGCCCCCGCGCCCGCGCAGGTTGGACTCGCTGATCTCGTTGACGATATCGTCCGCGCTCATGTCGAAAAGCGCCTTTTCAAATGCGGTATAGCCGCCCACGCTCAGATACTCGCGGATGGAATCGGAATCGATCTCGCCGCAGTGCTCCAGCACAAGGCGCTTCTGCTTCTGATAGAACGGGATTTCGTTCTTTTTGGCATAAACCTTGCCGTCCTTTTTGTAGGCCAACCGCTCCACAAGTTCTCCGGCAACAATGGTTTTGTCGATGATTTCCTCACAGTCGGAAACCTTCACCTTGGTGTAAAGGTATCCTTCCGGGTCAATGCGCACAAGGGGGCCGATCTCGCAGAAACCGGGGCAGCCGCCCTTGGTGACGCGCACGCTGTCATCGTGCGGGTCCTTTGCAAGCTCCACCTCGCAGGGGATGCCGCGTTCGCGCAGCAGCTCCACAAGGCGCGCATAAATATCCAACGAGCCGCTGGATACACAGCCTGCGCCGGTGCATACGAGGATCTTGCGGGTTTGTTTCTTTGCGGCGTCGCGGCACGCGGCGCGCAGATCGATCAAGTCCTGTCTATTCTTGAGCATGTCAGAGCGTCTCCTTCAGCGTTTTCAGCAGTTCGGACGCCTTATCCGGCGTCATCGCGGGGTATACCTTATCGTTCACGGTCACGGCAGGGGCAAGGCCGCACGCACCCAAGCAGGCCACGGTCTGCACGGTGAAGTTCAGGTCATCTGTAGTGATCTTCTCGGCCGAAAGGCCCAGTTCTTCGCGCAGGCGGTCGAGAATCGGCAGGGATTTGCGCACATGGCAAGCCGTGCCGTCGCACACCTTGATTACGTATTTGCCCTTGGGTTCCAGAGAGAAATTCTCATAAAACGTGGCAACGCCATAGATGTGAGCCTCGCTCAGCCCCATCCGCTCGGACAGATAGGGAAACACTTCGCGGGGAAGGTATGCATACTCTTCCTGCACGGCTTGCAGCACGGCGATCATGCTCCGCTCTTCCGTGCCGTACCGGGCGAGGATCGCATCGGTCTTCTGGTACAGTTCTTGGGTGTTCATTTCCGTCTCCTTCTTCTTGCTTGCTGGCCTTCCGGCCAAAATTTAAGTTAAAAATAACTGACCTTGATTTTCTTGCCCATGTTCTTCAGGCATTCTGAAAGCTCCTCAATGAGACGCATCTTTATGTTGAACCCAATGGGCAAGTTCGGATTCTGGTGCGCCGGATTCACGGCGCGGCCAACGTAAAAGTTGATGTCCGTTGCTTCTTCAAACAGCATCCGCGCGATGCTGGAAGCGCCATCCTTTTTGTAGCTCCAATCCGTGTAGCGCTCGTTATCCTTTAAATAATCGCGCGCGTATTCAAGCACGCGGCTGATGGTGATAACGCCCTCCGTCACCAAATCCACGCCCTTGATCTTCGCCGTGGGCGGGATTTCCGGGTCGATATAGGTGGGCATGGAAACATCGAGCGGCTCGTGCAGAAATTCCGCTGCAAGGGTGGAAGTTGTGCCGCCGCAGACGATGTGCTTTCCTTCCTTGGAAAAGAACAGAGCCATCATCTTGTTCACGTCCTTGGGGTCCGCCGGCGGGCCGATCATCAGGTTCATGGGCTCTCGCCTGCGGATCTTCACCGTGCAGGCGGAGGTGTCATCCCCCGGTTCCCCGCCGTAAAGGCGGCTGCATTCGTTCACGAGCATGGCGCTCAGGGTCTTTGCGGTGAACGCGGGATCATACACGGTTTCCATGAATTCCATGATCTGCTCCCGCTGCCAGCCAAAGTTGAGCGATTGCCCTACCCCGGCGTGGATTGCGCCGTCGCTCATGGCGATGAACGCATCCCCTTCCCGCAGCTTCAGCTTGGTCTTATAAATGGCCTTGCCGTCGATCATCTCGCAGATTTCGGGATAATCCACATGCTTTCCGTCCCGCAGGAAGATGATATGCGGGTTATCATATTGAATGAGCTCCGCTTCGAGGTTGCTGCCCGCGATGCGGATGATGGTAAACGTGGAATATGCTACCTTGCGGATATCGCAAACTGGGAGCGTGGCTGCAATGGTGGAAACACAATCCTCAATGCTCATGTCATTGGCCATCATGGTGGAGATAATCTTCGCCGTAAGCGTTGAAAGGATGTTTGCCTTCACGCCGCTGCCGAGGCCATCCGCAAGGACGACCACCGTCGCGTTATCCCCCTGCTCCACAATCTCCACACGGTCTCCGCAGAGCTGTTCTCCGCACTTATTCAAGCATACATAGCCGATGTCCGTACAGAGGCTATTCATGGTTCAGTGACTCCTTGAGTTTTGTAAGCGCAATCTTCGTTTCAGCCGTTGTTTCGCCCAAAAGCGAGGCGATTTCCTGCACGGCGCGCATCTGCTTTTCAATCACCTTGTCGGTAATTTCCATGGTAGTGCGGCTCATTGCTTCACGGCTTTCCCGCTCCTTGGCCTCCACCGTCACATCGCGCATGATGCAGATGAGGATGTGGTAGCTTTTGTCATAAATGACGGTCTGCTCCACATAGCGCTGGTATTCGGCCAAATACACGGGCTTGTTGTACACGTTGCGCCCGCTTGCATAGGTTTCCATGAACACGAGCGGGTCAAGGATGCGCACGACCTGGTCGCCCAGCACGTTGTGTGCATCCCGGATGTTCATCAGCTTGCAGGCCGCGTCATTCACCTGCTGCACCTCAAAGGATTCGTTGAGCACGATGATGGCGTTGGGCGTGTTGCTGATGATGTTGTCCGAAAAGGACTCTGCCTTGTCCTTCAAATAAGGCAGGCACATGTTGAGATCCGCCTTGCCCTGCAGCACGGCTGCCGCTTTGTCCCGGCAGGTATTGTATCCACAGCTTCCGCAGTTGAGCTCCTGTTCCGGGCACGTCTTGCCCATCTGTTTAAGCACCGCTTCGATGGCAGCGGTTCCAAAGTTGGCGCGCGGCACGCTCAAGTATTTGAAATTCTTTTTGAGTGCCGCCGGCTCCGGCTGCTCCACGGGAAAATCCCGCTTGCCGGCATAAGCGTTCACGGCAAGGTAGTCGATCGCAGGCCGGCGGTGATTTTTGTCCATCGCCGGGCCGCCGACGCAGCTCCCCACGCAGGTGGACATTTCAATGAAGCATTTATGCACCTTTCCGCTCAGGATGTCCTCAAGCGTGTGCATACAGTTTTCTACGCCGTCAATCGCAAGGTAGGTATACTCCGGGCTGTCCGCCGCCATCGTGCGGAGCACGCCCCCCGTTGTCGGGAACAGGCGCGCGCGGCTTTCCTCGCTGCGCTCCGCATCCTGCTCGATGGTAACGCCGGTCTCCCGCAGCCAAACCGCAAGCTCCTCAAACGTAAGCACACAGTCCACAAGTTCCGGGCAGCCCGCCGCCTCGTCCTTCTTTGCGATGCAGGGGCCGATGAACACGGTTTTTGCATCCGGATGGCGGCGTTTCAGATCCTGGCAGTGCGCCTGCATGGGCGAGAGCACGTGCGCAAGATAAGGCAGCGCATCCGGGTAATGCTTCTGGATCAATAAATTCACGCTGTGGCAGCAGGAAGAAATGATTACATCCTTCTCCGCCGCATCCACCATGCGGTCGTATTCGCGCTTTACAAGTGTGGCGCCCACTGCCGTTTCCTCAGCGCCCGCGAAGCCGAGCGCCTTAAGCGCACGCTCCATGGAGCCAATGGCTGCGCCATCGAAATTGGCCACAAAGGAGGGCGCTACGCTCGCATAAACCGGCGCGCCGGAGGCGATGAGCGTCCTTGCCACAGGAACGTCGTTGCGGATCTCCTTGGCGCCCTGAGGACAGGCCACGAAGCAGTGTCCGCAGAGGATGCATTCTTCCGGCACAATGTTCGCCTGATTATCCGAGAAGCGGATGGATTTCACAGGGCAGTTCCGGATGCATTTGTAGCAGTTTTTGCAGTTGGACTTTTTCAGTCTCAGGCATTCTGTCACGCGTATTCCCCTCCAGTAATCGGTCATGCTGTGCAGGAACTCTCCCCTGCCATTATACTCGTATCCGTGTATACGGTGCGATGCAAAAAAAAGCGGCGCCGGCAACTGCGGGGAATCAAATCATACTCCGCAGGAAATCCTGAAAGCTGGGGATGCCTCCGCCCGGCTGCGCCAAAAGCTTTACTCCCGTTCGGCAAGCTTTCGCGTAAGGCGTTTGGAAAGCACCGCCAGGGGTACCGCAATGTCCTCATTCTGCACCAGAACACTTTTCGGTGTGGAAAGCACAACCGGCGCAAAGTTCCATACCGCGCGCACGCCGCCTTCTACAAGCGCGTCGCACACGGCCTGCGCTTCCCCGGCAGGCACAGCGATGATGCCGATGCGAATCTGCATGCGCTTGCAGAGTTCCTGCAGCCGCTCCACCGGGAACACGGGCTTCCCGTGGATGGTCTGCCCGGAGCGCACGGGGTCATGGTCAAACGCAGCCACGATCTCAATCCCGTATGCCGCGAAGCCGTGGTAGCCAAGCAGCGCGCGGCCAAGATCCCCTGCGCCCACAATCACGGCGCTGGTGGCGTCATCGTAGCCCAGGAACCGTTCCAGATCCGCAATCAGGCTGTCGGCATCATAGCCCACCTTCGGCCTGCCGCCGGAGCTGACGAGCGCAAGGTCCTTTCGGACCTGCACATCGCCAAGCCCCAGCGCTTCGGCAATAGCCGTCGCCGAAATGTTGGCCGCGCCCGCACGGGGCATGGATTTCAAAAAGTTAAGGTACTGGGGCAGGCGTTGCAGCGTTTGCTTGGAAACGGACTGCACGCTCATGGCTTTACGCCTCCTTGCCTTTAATGTATTCGTCAATGGCTGCCGCAGCCGCTTTGCCTGCGCCCATCGCCGAAATAACGGTGGCCGCGCCGGTGACCGCGTCGCCGCCGGCATAAACGCCTTCACGGCTCGTGGCGCCCGTCGCTTCTTCCACAACGATGCCGCCCTTGCGGTTGACCTCAAGGCCCTTCGTGGTGGATTTGATGAGCGGGTTCGGGCTTGTTCCGATGGCGATAACCACGGTGTCCACATCCAGCGTGAATTCGCTACCGGGCACGGGCACCGGGCGGCGGCGGCCCTTTTCGTCCGGCTCGCCAAGCTCCATGCGGATGCACTTCATGCCGGTCACAAAGCCGTTCTTCGGATCGCGCCTGTCATCGGGGTTCTGGTAGCCCAGAATTTCGATGGGGTTGTTCAGCAGCTTAAATTCGATGCCCTCTTCCATCGCATGTTCCACTTCCTCACGGCGCGCGGGGAGCTCTTCCAGCGAGCGGCGGTACACGATGTAAACCTTCTCCGCGCCAAGGCGCAGCGCCGTGCGCGCGGCGTCCATCGCAACGTTGCCGCCGCCGACGACCGCAACGCGGCCGCCCTTCATGATGGGGGTCACGGGGTCGCTTTCATATGCCTTCATCAGGTTGCTTCTGGTGAGGAACTCATTTGCGGAATACACGCCCTTGTAGGACTCGCCGGGGATGCCCATGAAGTTCGGCAGGCCCGCGCCGGAGCCTACGAACACGGCTTCATAGCCCTGCTCGAACAGCTCGTCGATGGTGAGCGTCTTGCCGATGACGATGTTCGTCTCCACATCCACGCCCATCGCGGAAAGGGTGTCGACCTCCTTCTGCACGATGGCCTTGGGCAGACGGAACTCCGGAATGCCGTAAACAAGCACGCCGCCCGCCGTGTGGAGCGCCTCGAACACGGTTACTTTATAGCCCTTCTTTGCAAGGTCGCCCGCGCAGGTCAGCCCGGAAGGGCCGGAGCCCACAACTGCGACGCGGTGGCCGTTTGAAGGCGCAGTTTCAGGCACCTCGCCGCTGTGGGCGTTGTGCCAGTCCGCAACAAAGCGCTCGAGCCGGCCGATGCCGACAGGCTCGCCTTTGATGCCGCGCACGCACTTGGATTCGCACTGGGTTTCCTGCGGGCAAACGCGGCCGCACACTGCGGGCAGGGAGGACGTTTTGCTGATGACGCGGTAAGCGCCCTCAAAATCGCCTTCCTTGATCTTTGCGATAAATTCCGGAATATGGATGTTCACCGGGCAGCCGGAAACGCAGGGCATGTTTTTGCAGGAAAGGCAGCGGAGCGCCTCATCAAGCGCCGTTTCTTCGGTATAGCCGGTGGCAACTTCGTTGAAATTATGTGCCCGGACCTGCGGTTCCTGGGAGGGCATCGGGTTCTTCTTCAGGCTCATGTTTGGCTTCGTCATGGTTATTTTACCTCCTTGTGGAACAAGTTGCAGGCTTCTTCATGCGCATGCCGCTCAAAATCGCGGTACATCGCCCCGCGGGACATCGCCTCGTCAAAATCGACTTCATAGCCGTTGAAATCCGGGCCGTCTACGCAGGCGAACTTCGTGATCTTCTCGCCGTCGCGGTTGAGCGTCAGGCGGCAGCCGCCGCACATGCCCGTGCCGTCGATCATGATCGGGTTCATGGAAACGACGCAGGGGATGCCCGTGGGCTTCACCGCCGCAACCACGAACTTCATCATGATCAACGGCCCGATGGTGATGACCTGGTCAAAGGTTTCGCCCTCTGCAAACATCTCCTCCAGCGGCACGCAGACGTTGCCGTGGCGGCCGTAGGAGCCATCGTCCGTCATCACATAAAGCTTGTCGGACGCAGCGCGGAATTCATCTTCGAGAATCAGGAGATCCTTGGAGCGGAAACCGATCACGGAGGTCACCGCACAGCCCTGCTGATGCAGCTTCTTCGCGATGGGCAATGCAATCGCGCAGCCAACGCCGCCGCCCACGATGCAAACTTTTTTGAGGCCCTCGGTGTGGGTTGCAACGCCAAGGGGGCCAACGAAATCCTGGATGAAGTCGCCCGCTTCCTTATGGTTGAGCCGCTCGGTTGTCCCGCCGACAATCTGGAAGATGATGGTCACAGTGCCCTTTTCACGGTCGAAATCCGCGATGGTCAGCGGGATGCGTTCCCCGGTTTCGTCCACGCGCAGGATGATGAATTGGCCGGGCTCCGCCTTTTTGGCGACGAGCGGCGCTTCAATTTCCATAAGCGTCACGGTGGGGTTGAGGATCTTCTTTTGAACGATGCGGTACATTTTCGTCCCTCTTTCTTAAAAATAAATAATAGATGGTATAGTCGGCAGTTGGGTCAGGCCCGTGCTGCGCATGCTTTCAAACAGGAAAAAGCCGCGGCACCGCCATGTGCCGCGCGGCAGTTCCCCCAGTATGTGTGCCGGGCATCGGGCGTCCTCTTTAGGGTTGCCCGGTAAAGCTCTCTTATTTCAATAAGATTTTAGCAGACCGTACCTATATGGGTCAATATAAAACAGGCATATCGATATGTTTTTATCGATATGCCGATACTGTTTCCATGCCGGATTTTACTGCCCCGGAAATGCCACCTCGTTGCGCGCCACATACAGCTCGTTGATGAACCGCTGCTCAAGCGGGCTCATAGCATATCCTGCCGGGTAAATGAGCACATCTTTGCTGCGCCCCTCGCCGCTGCGGCTTTCCCGCTGCACCAGATTGTAGCGCGCGAGCATATCCTTGGGAATGGGCGTGGCCCACATATAGGCCAATGGGATATATTCCAACAGCTCAAACTGATTTGCACGGTCATAAATGGAGATTTGCCGCAGCGTGCGCGCCTCAGCCGTCTTATGCCGCCTGCGCTCATGCGCAGGCAGGTAGGGCGCGTCCGCATCGTCGTTCACAAGCTCGATGTAGCCTGCAAGGTCATCCGGCAAAACGGTGCGCTTCTGCGCAAGCGGATGTCGCGTGCAAACCGTAAGCAGGCAGTCCGCTTCCCAAATGGGTTCACTTTTCAGTTCGCGCTCGGCAAGCGCGCTCATAAAGTAGTTTTCGTACAGCAGCCGGTAGCGCACCACGCCGAGGTTGAACTGCCCCTCCGCTACCTGCGCAATGGTTTCAAGCGCGCCTGTTTCCTGCACGTTTACATCCAGCTCACGCTCCGGGTCCAGCGAGGCTACAAACCGCGTCACCGCCTTTGCGATATAGCTCACACGCGGCACGGAAACGCCAAAGCTTTGCCTGCTCTCCGTGCGCGGCAGGTTCAGTGCCTCCACCTTTTCAAGCTGCGTAAGGATGCGTTTTGCATACACCAGAAATTCCGCGCCCTTTTCCGTTGGCACCACACCCTTTGAAGTGCGCCGGAAAATGGAGATGCCAAGCGTATCCTCCAGTTCCTTGATCGCTTTGCTCAGGTTGGGCTGTGCCATATAAAGGTTGTCCGCCGCCTGGGTGATGGAACCTGTGCGTTCCACCTCTACGGCGTACTTCAAATGCTGTGTGTTCACCGCTTCTCCTCCGCTTTTCCCGATCCCCTGGTTATATCATTTCCGTTATGCCGTTATAGTAATCCTTATATAATACGCTGTCAATGGGGTTTCGGTTTTCCTTTTTTCTTATCGAACCGTGACGGAGCTGCGTGCTGCCGTGCCCGAATTGAGGCTGCGCGCTTCATTTCCTGAAGCGCCGCATTCATCAATCCGCCGGCCTTTTTGCGCCTCCACCCCGGCATTTTGGCTGAAGCGTTTGACATTCCGCGCCGAATCATATATCATTCCGTAAAAGCGTAAACCAGCGTCCACGGGCGCTTCAGGAGGATAATTTTATGAAAACCGGCACCAAATGCGTACAGGGCGGCTACGCGCCAAAAAATGGCGAGCCGCGGCAGATCCCCATCATCCAAAGCACGACCTTTAAGTATGATACCAGCGAAGCCATGGGCAAGCTGTTCGATTTGGAGGCCGAAGGGTATTTTTACACGCGCCTGCAGAACCCGACGAACGACGCCGTCGCCGCGAAAATCTGTGCGCTCGAAGGCGGTTCGGCCGCCATGCTGACCTCCTCCGGCCAGGCTGCGAGCTTTTACAGCGTGTTCAACATCGCCTCCTGCGGGGATCACGTGGTCGCCTCCGCCACGATTTACGGCGGAACATACAACCTCTTTGCCGTCACGATGAAGCGGATGGGCGTGGAGTTTACGTTTGTCTCCCCGGATTGCACTGAGGAGGAGCTTGACGCGGCATTCCGCCCGAACACCAGGGCTGTGTTTGGCGAAACCATCGCGAACCCGGCGCTCACCGTGCTTGACATCGAAAAATTTGCAGCGGCGGCGCATCGCCACGGCGTACCGCTCATCGTGGATAACACATTTGCAACGCCCATCAATTGCCGCCCGTTTGAATGGGGCGCGGACATCGTTACCCATTCCACCACCAAGTACATGGACGGCCACGGCGCGGGTGTCGGCGGCTGCATCGTGGATTCCGGCAGGTTCGACTGGGCGAAGTATCCCGAAAAGTTCCCCGGCCTCTGCACGCCGGATGAAAGCTACCATGGCGTAACCTATACCGAGCGCTTCGGCCTCGGCGGAGCTTATATTACCAAGGCCACCGCGCAGCTGATGCGCGATTTCGGCTCCATCCAGTCCCCGCAGAATGCGTTTCTGCTCAATCTCGGGCTTGAAAGCCTGCACGTGCGCATGAAGCGCCACAGCGAAAACGGCCAGGCCGTTGCAGAGTTCCTGCAGGGGCACCCAAACGTTTCCTGGGTCAAATTCGCCGGGCTTCCGGGCGACAAGTACCATGCGCTTGCCCGGAAATACCTGCCTGACGGCGTATGCGGCGTGGTAAGCTTCGGCGTGAAGGGCGGCCGCCCGGCGGCGGAAGCGTTTATGCGGCGGCTCAAAGTTGCGGCCATCGAAACGCATGTTGCGGATGCGCGCACCTGCTGCCTGCATCCGGCAAGCGCCACGCACCGCCAGATGAACGATTCAGAGCTGGCCGCAGCGGGCGTTTCTCCGGATCTTGTGCGGTATTCCTGCGGCCTGGAAGATGCAGCAGACCTCATTGCCGATCTTGATCAGGCGCTGCGCGGGGCATAAGGCAAGGAGGCGCGTATGCCCATAAAAATCCCAAACGAGCTGCCTGCGGTTAAAACGCTCACGGAAGAAAACATTTTCGTGATGACCGAAACGCGCGCCATCACGCAGGATATCCGGCCGCTCAAGCTGCTGATCCTGAACCTGATGCCCACTAAGATCGACACGGAAACACAGCTTTCCCGCCTGCTGGGCAATTCCCCTTTGCAGGTAGAGATCGAACTGATGCACACGCGCACCCATGTTTCCCGCAACACCGCCGAGGAGCATATGCTCGCATTCTATCAAACCTTTGAAGATGTGCGTGCGCGCAATTTCGACGGTATGATCATTACGGGCGCGCCGGTGGAAACCCTCCCGTTTGAGGAGGTGGAATACTGGGACGAGCTTTGCGAAATTATGGAATGGTCCAAAACACATGTGCACAGCACATTCCACATCTGCTGGGGAGCACAGGCTGCGCTGTATTATCATTTCGGCATTAAAAAACGGGCGCTGCCGGAAAAACTCTTCGGCGTATTCGCGCACAGGGTGGAATACAAACCTTCCATCCTGTTCCGCGGGTTTGACGATGTGTTCATGGCGCCCCATTCCCGGCACACGACCATTCTGCGTGAGGAGGTGGAAGCCGTGCCGGCGCTCAACATCCTTGCTTCCTCCGAAGAGGCGGGGCTTTATGCGATTTCAGCCAAGGAGGGGAACCAGTTTTTCATCACCGGTCATTCGGAATACGATGCACGCACGCTGGAAAGGGAATATCTCCGGGATAAGTCAGAGGGCCTCCCCATCGCCGTGCCGAAGCACTATTATCCGGATGACGATGATACCAGGCCGCCCTGCATGACCTGGCGCGCGCACGCAAACCTGCTTTATACCAACTGGCTGAACTACTTCGTTTACCAAACCACGCCTTACGACATCCGCCGCATTGGCACGGCAGGCCAAAAAAGCTGCAATTGAAAAATGCCGCGGTGCGCATGCGCACCGCGGCATTTTCCGTTGGATTAGGGGGGTTATTCGATCTCAAGCCGCCTTGCGGCAGGCGCGATCTCCTCTTTCTTGGGCAGGACCAGCTTCAAAACACCGTCCTGATAGCTGGCTTTGATGGCGGAAACATCAATGCCGCTCACGTCAAAGCTCCGGCTGAAGGAACCGCAAGAACGTTCACGCCGCACATAGCTGCCCGTCTTGTCCTTTTCTTCGGTTTCGGACTTGCGCTCCGCCTGAATGGTCAGGTAAGTATCGTCCAGTTCAATGTTGATGTCCTCTTTCTTAAAGCCGGGCAGATCCGCCTCCAGCTCATATTCCTTGCCGTTGTCCCTGATGTCCGTCTTGAACTCGGCCAGGCCGTTGGTTTTAAAGAACTCCCGCTCAAAGTTTTCAAACGCTTTGAAAGGATCATAAGTCATTGCGCTGTTTTTGCGCTCATACGGTGTAAGTCCAAACATAATTCATGCCTCCTTGCTGATCTTCCATTATGTTCCCAAATTCAGTTCCCGTTTATGCAAAGGAACTCATGCCCTTCGCACATCCTTCGTTTTCCGCAGGCAGCACATTGGAATCGCCTTCCTTTTATGTTCCGGTTCCCTTCCGGGGGGGGGTCTTCCCGGCGCCTTGGTTCCGGGAGCCTTTCTTTCTTTTGATGGCTTTATCATACAACAGGATTGTTGCGGAAAAAGAGAGGAATTGTTGTGGAATTGCAAACTCTGGCACTCGTATTATTCGAGTGCTAATTCGGTTGAAATTTACGGTTTCAGCATAAGAAACAGTAGATTTCACATCTCATGCCAGCATTGCGCATGCTGCTTACAGTGCGCAATGGTCGCGTTTCTCGGCAGTCCCCCGGCAGCACCTGCACTGCTTCTCAGTGCGCAATGGTCGCGCCGCATCGCCGCAGGAGCGGCTTCCTTGCACTCCCTTGCTTACTGTGCTTCCGCCTCGCTGCATCCCGCACTGCTCTCGCTCGGCTCCGCCCCCCTTTCAAAAAGGGGGCTTAAGGGGAAGCGGTAACCCAAAAGGCTCCTTTTTGAAAGGAGCTGTCCCCGCAGCGGGCTGAGGATTGTTTTGCCCATTCCCCAAAACGGCAGAGCGCCCCGCTTACGCGAGGCGCTCTGCCGTCAAAGAAGGTATCAGAAATCGACCTTGGTATCATAGAAGCAGCACTTGAGCAGCTTCTCCATGGTCTTGGGATCAATGCTGCGGGGATTGGAGCCGGTGCAGGCATCGCCGACGGCAAGTTCTGCCACCTGGGGCAGCTTCTCAAGGAACTCCGCCTCGTTGATGATGCCGCCTTCATACTCCTTGATGCAGGAGGGGATATCAAGCTGCTTGTTCAAGTTCTTGATGTGGGCAATCAGCGCATCCGTCAGCTCCTCGTCGGTGTTGCCGGCAAGGTGCAGGAACCTGGCGATTTCAGCATAACGCTTTGCAGCCTCGGGCTCTTTGGCGTTGTACTTGATGACCTTCGGCAAATACATTGCGTTGGCGCAGCCATGCACAATATGGCCGCCGGAATAGGCAGCGCCGGTCTTGTGCGCCATGGAGTGCACGATGCCGAGCAGCGCGTTGGAAAACGCCATGCCGGCAAGGCACTGTGCGTTGTGCATCCTGTCGCGGGCATCCATATCGCCGTTATAGGAAGCGACGAGGTCACGGCTGATCATCTCAATGGCATGCAGCGCAAGCGGGTCGGTATAATCGCAATGGAGCGTGGAAACATAGGCCTCGATGGCATGCGTCATAGCATCCATGCCGGTGTGCGCGGTCAGTTTTTTGGGCATGGTCTCCGCGAGGTCCGGGTCGACAATCGCCACATCCGGCGTGATGTTGAAGTCTGCGAGCGGATACTTCACACCCTTTGCATAATCCGTGATAACGGAGAACGCAGTCACCTCCGTCGCCGTACCGGAGGTGGACGGAATCGCGCAGAAACGCGCCTTGGTGCGCAGCGCCGGGAAATTGAATGGGATGCAGAGCTCTTCAAACGTGGTGTCCGGATACTCATAGAACGCCCACATGGCTTTCGCCGCATCAATCGGGGAGCCGCCGCCAATGGCGACGATCCAGTCCGGCTGGAACTCACGCATTGCCGCCGCGCCTTTCATAACGGTCTCGACGGAAGGATCCGGCTCAACGCCTTCAAAGGCCATAACTTCCATGCCTGCCTCCTTCAGGTTGCTGACAACCTTGTCAAGGAAGCCAAACCGTTTCATGGAGCCGCCGCCAACTACGACAAACGCCTTTGTACCCTTGAGTGTCTTAAGCGCATCGAGCGCGCCTTTTCCGTGATAAAGATCCCTTGGAAGTGTAAACCGTGCCATATTTCTGAACCTCCTGAATAAATTTCTGAATCGGTGCCCTTTTTGCCTGATGTGCAGCGCCTCGCCGCACGGTTTGCTATAGGGTTCCCTTTCTTTCTTGATATTATTTTATCAATATTGGCAAAAAAATGGAAATACGAAAGCGGAATATTGATATTTCAATATCGATATAGGTAATATCGAATCCACTGTGACCACAGTGCGCCATTTTTGGTAACGTTCCCGGCCTGTATGGTCTCCCCTCGAACTCCGTTGGGAAATTCAGGTATTTTTGCTTGTTTTCCCCCGTTGAGTTGCCATATTGTGCACCGCATGGCTCCATTCTGTTTTTCATATTTTGCCCCTGAAACCCCACGCATGATGCATGGTTTGCGCGCTGCGGGCAAGTATGCTAGTATATGGGAGAAAATAATTCGGGAACGCAAAGGAACGCCATAATGAAACAGCTTTTGGTTTATATGAAGGGTTATGCCAAAGAAAGCGTGCTTGGGCCGCTGTTCAAGCTGTTGGAGGCTTCGTTCGAGCTGCTTGTGCCGCTCGTAATGGCCGCCATCATCGACACGGGCGTGGCCGGGGCGGATCGCGGGTACATCCTGCGCATGGGCGGCGTGCTTCTGCTGCTCGGCCTTGTGGGGCTTGCCGCCGCCATCACCGCACAATATTTTTCCGCAAAGGCCGCCGTGGGCTTTGCCGGGAGGCTGCGCCACGCGCTGTTTGAAAAGATCGAAAGCCTTTCCTATACGCAGCTTGACACGCTCGGCACATCCACCATGATGACGCGCATGACAAGCGACATCAACCAGGTGCAAACGGGTGTAAATCTCACGCTGCGCCTACTGCTGCGCTCGCCGTTCATCGTGTTCGGCGCGATGGTCATGGCGTTCACCATCGATGCAAAATCCGCGCTCCTTTTCGTTGCGGTCATCCCGCTGCTTGCGCTCGTCGTGTTCGGCACGATGCTTTATACCATCCCGAAATACCGCCGTGTACAGGCGGAGCTCGACGGCGTGCTCGGCAAAACGCGGGAGACGCTCACCGGCGCGCGCGTGCTTCGCGCCTTTGCGCGCGAGGATGCGGAGGTTTCCGCCTTTGAGGAAAAGAACGCCGCGCTCGCCCGCATGCAGCGCTTTGTCGGCCGCATCAGCGCGCTCATGAACCCGCTCACCTATGCCATCATCAACCTTGCCGTGCTTGCGCTGCTCCGCACCGGCGCGGTGCAGGTGGATGCGGGGCGCATCACGCAGGGCGAACTGGTGGCGCTCGTAAACTATATGTCGCAAATTTTAGTTGAGCTTGTGAAGCTCGCAAACCTGATCATCACGCTGACCCGCGCGCTTGCAAGCGCAAACCGCGTTTCCGCCGTACTTGCGCTCCCCGCCGGCAACGCCGCCATGGGGGACACGCAGGGTGCGCTGCCCACCGTGCCCGCGGGCGCGCCGGCGGTAGAGTTTTGCGGCGTGAGCCTAGCCTACGAAAACGCGGGCGCAGAATCGCTTTCCGATGTTTCCTTCCGCGCCGAACCGGGTGAAACCATCGGCGTGATCGGCGGCACGGGGTCGGGCAAAAGCTCGCTTGTGAACCTCATCCCCGGCTTTTACCCGGCAACGCGCGGGCAGGTGCGCGTGTTCGGCAGGGATGTGAAGGATTGGCCTGCCGCCGCGCTGCGCGCAAAGGTCGGCATCGTGCCGCAAAAGGCGGTGCTGTTCCGCGGCACCATCCGCGAAAACCTGCTCTGGGGCCGCAGCGATGCTGGGGATGATGCGCTTTGGGCCGCGCTTGTGTGTGCGCAGGCGAAGGACTTTGTGGAGCAAAAGGAAGGCGCCCTGTCCGCCCCCGTGGAGCAGGGCGGCAAAAACCTTTCCGGCGGGCAGAAGCAGCGGCTCACGATCGCCCGCGCGCTCGTGCGCAAGCCCGATATCCTGATTCTCGATGACAGCGCCTCCGCGCTCGATTACGCAACGGACGCGAAACTCCGCAAGGCCATCCGTGAAATGGAAGGCGGCCCCACGGTGTTCCTCGTTTCCCAGCGGGCAGCCTCCATCCGCCATGCGGATAAAATCATCGTCCTCGACGACGGGCGCGTTGCCGGCATCGGCACGCACGAAGCGCTGCTTCAAAGCTGCCCTGTCTATCAGGAGATTTACCATTCGCAGTTCCCCAAAGAAGCGGCCTGCACAAAGGAGGCATGAGCGATGAAACGCATGGATCAAAGGCAATCCGCGGCGCTCCGGCGCGTGCTCGGCTGCATCCGCCCCTATGCATGGCTTGTGGCGCTTTCTCTGCTGCTCGCCGCGCTCACCGTGGCGCTTACGCTGTATTTCCCCATCCTGACGGGCGATGCGATCGACCGCATCCTCGCGCCCGGCCGGGTCGATTTTGAGGGCGTGGCAAATCTTGCGGTGCGCATGGCAATCATCGTGGGCATCACGGCGCTCGCACAGTGGCTGCTTTCCCTCTGCAACAACCGCATCGCATATGAAACGGTGCGTTCCTTGCGCAACGCGGCGTTTGCGCACATACAGCGCCTGCCGCTCAGCTATCTTGACGCGCATTCCCACGGGGAACTCGTGAGCCGCGTCATCGCGGATGCGGACCAGTTTTCCGAAGGCCTGTTGATGGGGTTCACCCAGCTTTTCACCGGCGTTATCACCATTTTAGGCACGCTCGGCTTCATGTTTTCGCTCAACTGGCGCATTGCGCTCGTGGTGGTTGTCGTCACGCCCGTGTCCCTGTTCGTGGCGGCGTTCATCGCAAAGCGCACTTATGCCATGTTCAAGCTGCAATCCGAAACGCGCGGCGAGCAAACCGCGCTCGTTGAGGAAATGGTGGGCAACCAGAAGGTCGTGCAGGCGTTCGGACGGGAGCGCGCCGTGCTCAACCGGTTTGATGAGATCAACGACAGGCTTTCCAAAGCCTCGCTGCGCGCGATCTTCTTTTCCTCCATCACCAACCCTTCCACCCGCTTTGTAAACGGCCTCGTTTATGCGGCGGTGGGCGTTGCAGGCGCGTTTTCCGCCATAGCGGGCGGCATCTCTGTGGGCGGCCTCTCCTGCTTTCTGAGCTATGCCAACCAATACACCAAGCCTTTCAACGAAATTTCCGGCGTAGTAACGGAACTGCAAAACGCCCTCGCCTGCGCGGCGCGCGTGTTCGAGCTGATCGACACGCCCAGAGAAGAGCCGGACGCGCCGGATGCACAAACGCTTCAGGATGTGCGGGGGGATGTTTCGCTTGAGAACGTAAGGTTTTCCTACGACCCCACCCGCCCGCTGATCGAGAACCTTTCCGTGGCCGCAAAAAGCGGGCAGCGCATTGCAATCGTCGGCCCTACGGGGTGCGGAAAAACCACGCTCATCAATCTCCTGATGCGCTTTTACGATGTGGACGGCGGCACGGTGCGCGTGGATGGCCGCGATATACGCAGGCTTACGCGCAGAAGCCTGCGCACATCCTATGGCATGGTGCTGCAGGAAACCTGGCTCAAAGCCGGCACCATCCGGGAAAACATCACCCTCGGCCGCCCGGATGCGCCGGAGGATGAAATCATCGCCGCCGCGCGCGCCTCGCATGCGGACGGCTTCATCCGCCGTCTGCCCAATGGGTATGACACTGTCGTCACCGAGGATGGCGGGATGCTTTCACAGGGGCAGAAGCAGCTTCTCTGCATTGCGCGCGTGATGCTCTGCCTGCCGCCGATGCTGATTCTTGATGAGGCAACCTCCTCCATCGACACGCGCACGGAACTGAAAATTCAGGAGGCCTTTGCGCGCATGATGCAGGGGCGCACGAGCTTCATCGTCGCCCACCGGCTTTCCACCATCCGCGAGGCGGATGTCATCCTTGTTATGAAGGATGGCCGCATCATCGAGCAGGGGAAGCACGACGCGCTGCTCGAGCAGGGCGGCTTTTACGCGGAGCTTTACAACAGCCAGTTTGCGTTGGAGTAAAGCATATGGGCGGTTGGGGGATGCGCTTCCCCAACCGGAATAATCCTTTCTCAGCGCGGGAACACTTTATCTTGCCCTTGCGCCGAATGTATTGTACAATCAAGGTGCCACTGGCAAATGAAGGAAAGGCGGTTTGAACCGATGGAAATGGAAGAAAGGGACGTCGTAACCTTTACTGATGAGGAAGGCAACGAGTTTGAGCTGGATGTAATCGAATACTTCGAGTACGAAGGGCAGGAATACGCCGTGCTGATGGATTTGGGCGAGGACGATGCGGACGAGGGCGAGGATACTGCCGAGGTCTACATCATGAAGATCGTCGTGGACGGCGACACGGAGGAATTCCTTCCTGCGGATGAGGACAAGATGGACGCGCTTGTTGAAATCGTTGAGGAGCTGCTCTCCGAAGAGTGCGAATGTGAAGGCGAGTGCGCGTGCGAAGGCGAGTGTGAATGCGAAAGCGGCTGCGGCTGCGATTGCGACAAGTAAACTTTCCGGAACCTGCAAAGAGGGCTTAAGCCCTCTTTGTTGTTTTGGCGCAGGCATGATAAAATAGAATAAACGCGGATACAAGTTCCGGCAAGGAGAGTTTTAAATATGGACATCGCCATTCAGATGCGCAGCATTGAACTGATGCTCAAATTCCTCAAGCACGACCTGAAAAACGTGCCATCCTATGGATATGCGCTGCAAAAGCGGGAGCTGCCGGAGGCAAAAGCGCCGAAGCCGCTGCCCCGCAGCACCCCGGAGGCCGAGGGCATACGCTCCGATGCCGTGCTGCGCTTTTATGAAGCCGTCTCTGCCGAGGCGGATTCCATCGCGGCGCATGCCATGCTCGTGATGCGCCACGGCAAGGTCATCGCCGAGGGCGCATGGGCGCCTTACCGGCTGGATGTGCCGCACATGCTCTATTCCATGAGCAAAAGCGTCACCGGCACGGCGGTGGGCATCGCTGTGGATGAAGGGCTGCTCTCGCTGGAGGAACGGCTGGCGGATCTCTTCCCGGAGCTTGTAACCCCCACGCAGGCCAAGGTCATCAAGAACATGACCGTGCGCCATCTGCTGACGATGAGCACGGGTTGCCGCTTTAACGAGATCGGCTCAATGCTTGATGAAAACTGGGCAAAGATGTTCCTGGAGTCCCTCCCCAAATTTGAACCGGGCACGGCGTTTGAATATAACTCGCTCAATACGTATATGCTCGCCGCCATACTCGCGCGGCGCACGGGGCAAACGCTTGTGGACTATCTGCGGCCGCGCTTGTTTGAGCCGCTTGGCATTGAGCGCTTCCAGTGGGAAACCTGCCCGCAGGGCGTGGAAAAAGGCGGTTGGGGGCTTTCGCTCACGCTGGAGGACGCAGCCAAGCTTGGCCAGCTCTACCTGAACCGCGGCGTGTGGGAAGGCAAGCGCATTTTCAGCGAAGCCTGGGCGGATGCGGCCACAAAAAAGCAAATCGAAACGCCGCACGGCGAAATGACGCATGGCTACGGCTATCAGATCTGGATGAGCGACGAGGAAGGCGGGTATCAGTTCAACGGTGCGTTTGGGCAATATGTGGTCGTGCTGCCGAAATATGACGCCGTGGTTGCCGTGTTCAGCGGCAGCGCAAAACTGTTCGCGCAGGGGACACTGACGGAACACATCAACGCCTGCTTTGAGGGCGCATCTTCCGAGCCGCTGCCGGAGGACGCCGGCGCACAGGCTGCGCTTGCCGAGGCCTGCAAGGCGCTTCGCTTTACGCCGACGCTGCCCGGGTCGCTCAACACGGATCCGGCGCAGTTCCACGCCATTGCGGAGCTGCTCCACGACCGGGAATACCGTCTTTCAGCCAACACGGGCGGCGTGTTCCCCCAAACGATTCAGGCCGTACACGGCAACTACACCATGGGAACGGATCTGATCCGCTTTGAAAAAACGGAATACGGACTTGATTTGCTGTTTTACGAATACGCGGAATGCAACCGCATCGCCATCCATGCGGACGGTTCGCTGCGCTATGGGCGCATCGCCATGCGGGGCGAATGGCAGAAGATCGGCGTGCGCGCGGTTTGGGCGTATGCGGAGGACTGCATAGAGCTTACGGTGCTCGCCTCGCTCATTGAAACGCCGGATACGCGCGTGTTCCGCTTCCGCATCACAAAAGGCGCGCTCGCCGTCACCTTCGATGAACTGCCCGAACTCAGCCGCGTCACACAGATGCTGTTTCAGCTCGTTGGCGCGCCCGACCTCGGTTACTTTAAGCGCCTTTTGACTGCCGCACAGCGCGAAAATCTTAGCACAACGCTGCGGGATTTCACCGCACCCTCCGCTTTGGGCGTGCTTGTGCGGCACAACGGATAATGGCGGCGTCCTATGCGCCGGAAATCATAGATTGCCTTTGTTTGCATCCATAATTCCTGCCGCAGCCAAATCGCGGAGGCTTGGGGAAAGCGCCTTGCTACCGATGTGTTTGATTGCTATTCGGCCGGCACAGGGAAGATTGGGGATTGGATGACCCGACGGGCAAAAGCGATTCAGAGTTTCTGAAGACCATTGAGGCGATTGCAAAAAACGTACGCGAGCGAAAACGGCCGTTCGGCTGACGCGCCGCAAAATGCGGGATTCACAGCGCGGCAATTTCCTTTGCAACGTCCAGGGCGCTTTTGCCGGCGGTGTCCACCTTCCGCGTGTTCAGGCTTTGGTACTGTGCAAGCCGCGCAAGGCTCCGTTCAATGACGTCCGCCGTGCGCGCCCCGCGCCGGATGTCCTCCAGAAGCCGCTCCCGCAGGGTTTCTGCATCGCAAAGCAGGGAAACCGCCTTTACGTCGCAGCCGCCCGCATCCAAAGCGCGGACGATCCTGTCGATTATGCTTTGCTCATGCATCACCCAGCAGAAGATCACATGCTCATATGCCGTGCAGCGGATAAAATTATTCAGCAGGTGGCAGATATTGTCCATCACCATTGCCTTTGTTTCCTCTGTTACCTGAAACGGATTCGCATCCCAGCACCAATCCCCGTCAAGGAATACGCTTTTGGGCAACAGCTGCTTCAAATACCCACATGCAGATGTTTTTCCCACACCCATCGGCCCGCCGATGAGGTACAGCTTTTTCATGTTTGCCTTGCCTTTCTAACTTCTTTCGGATGGCCGGCATACCCCATCCGCCTTTTGCATTGACAAATATGCGCTGCTGCCAAATGCAGCAGGGCAATCCTTACGTCTTTTGGCACCGCATTTAAAAAGGGACGGTTTTCCCCGTCCCCTGCGCCTCACAGCGTTACTCCGTCTTAAACACGCCCACATAAGGCAGGTTTCTGTAATAGCCGTCGTAGTCGAGGCCATAGCCGAGCACGAACTCATTGGGAATGACAAAGCCGCAGTAATCCGGCGTAATGTCGCACTCGCGGCGGGAGGGCTTGTCCAGCAGGCAGGCGATCTTGAGCGAGGCAGGCTTTCGTTCCCTGAGGATCGTTGTCAGGTAATTGAGGGTGAGGCCGCTGTCCATAATGTCCTCCACAATGAGCACATGGCGGCCGGTGATGTCCGCATCCATATCCTTTGCAATGCGCACGATACCGGAGGTTTTGCGGCCGTTGCCGTAGCTTGAGATCGACATAAAGTCCATCTCCATATGGCAGGTCATATGGCGCGAAAGGTCGGAAAAGAAATGCACCGCACCCTTGAGGATGCACACAAGGATCACGTTTTTGCCCTCATAATCCTCCGAAAGCTGCGCGCCCATTTCCGCAACGCGCGCGCGGAGCTGTTCTTCGCTCACCAGCACCTTGCTGATGCTTTTGTTCATGTCGGTCTTTTCTGCCATAAAACCCTCCCTGAAATGGAAATTAAATTTGTTCCGCGCCTTCGCGGGGCATATAGGTCACGCACAGGATGCGTGTGGTCTTCTCCTCCACCTTCACCGTATCCGAAATGCAGTGACCCGGAACGAACAGGATCTCCTGCCCGCATGCGATGAGCGGCATATCCCGCTTTTCGCGCGGCACCTTCTTGTCGATGAAGAATTCCTTGAGCTTGCGCCTGCCCGGCGCGTTCAGCGGAAAGAAGCGGTCTCCCGGAAGGCGCGTGCGCACGCAAAGCCCCTGCGCGGGCAGCTTATCCGCATCGAAGCAGGCGGTGAAAGGCTCCCGAACAAGGCTGCCCACAGGCGTTTCCTCCGCAAAAAACGTGCCTCCGGGCGTGCTTGTTTCCCCGCTGTATGCAAGCGGCAGCTCAAACGCCTCCGCCTCCTTCCACGTGCCGATGTGAAGAAGCGAATAGTTCACCCATGCGTCCGCGCCGGGCAAATGCAGCCGCGCGCCCGTGCGCGCGCCGAGGAGCGCGCTTACCTGCTCCACATGGATGCGCGCAATGTCCTGCGCAGCGCCTGCCTCCGCAAGTGCCATGCGCACCGCGCGGCTTTGCAGGGCGGGCGGCAGCGCAAGGAGCGCCGCCCGGTCATAGGCATGCTCGCCCCGCCGCGCTTTGGCAAGCGCGGCCGCAGCCTCCTTGCAAAGGTACGCTTCGTCCTGCGCGAGCAGCTCCGCCGTGGCAGAGAGCGAAGGTACAATCGCCGGGTTCACATATTCGGCAAGGTAAGGCAGTACATCCAGCCGGAGCCGGTTGCGCGTGCCCTCCCGAAGAAGGTTCGTTTCATCCGTGCAGAAGGCAAGCCCCTCCTGCAAAAGGTACGCTTCAATTTCGCTGCGTCGGAGCGCAAGCAGCGGGCGGATCACCCGCCCGCGCTTTGGGCGCATGCCCGTAAGCCCCCGAAGCCCCGTGCCGCGCGCGAGGTGCAAAAGCAGCGTTTCAGCCTGATCGTCCATGTGATGCGCAACGGCGATCACATCCGCGCCAAAATAGCGGCGCGCCTCCTCCAAAAAACCATACCGCGCATCCCGCCCGGCCTGTTCCAGCGTTTGCCCGCGGCTGTGCGCGAGGGATGGCACATCTGCATGGCCGCGGTAAAGCGGCACGCCGTAAAACTCACACAGGCCGCGCACAAATTCTTCGTCCGCATCCGCCGCGGCGCCGCGGATGCCGTGGTTGAGATGCGCCGCATACAGGCGAAGCCCCATTGCAGGCGCAAGCGACCAAAGGGTGTGCAAAAGCGCGACCGAGTCCGCCCCGCCGCTCACGCCGGCCACGACGCTTGATCCCGCCCTAAGCAGGTCATGTTGTGCAATGAAATCCGTAACGCGCTGCTGCATAAACACCTCCGCACCGTGTCCGCCCAAGATTCCGCCATCCGTACCCGCTGTACAATTTAAAAAAATATTTACGATAAGTATACCGTTTGCGCCGCCGTTTGACAAGGGAAGCGCGTGAACATATAATACAAATGATATGTGAAAATACCATCCGTTTACCGGATTTGTAAAGGAGAAACTGCCCATGAAGCTCGGCGTCGTCGGACTCCCCAATGTCGGCAAAAGCACGCTGTTTAACGCCATCACCCAAGCGGGCGCGCAGGCCGCCAATTACCCGTTTTGCACCATTGAACCAAACGTTGGCGTTGTTCCCGTGCCGGACGAGCGGCTTAACGTGCTCGCAAGGATGTACGCTCCGGAAAAGCTCACGCCCACAACCATCGAGTTTGTGGACATCGCAGGGCTTGTGCGCGGCGCATACAAGGGCGAAGGGCTTGGCAACAAGTTTCTTTCCCACATCCGCGAGGTGGATGCAATCGTGCATGTGGTGCGCTGCTTTGAGGATGAAAACATCGTGCATGTGGACGGCTCGGTCGATCCTGCACGCGATATGGAGACGATCAACCTTGAGCTGATTTTTGCCGATCTTGAAACCATCGAGCGCCGGGCTGACCGTGCGCGTAAAAACGGTAAGGGCGGGGACAAGCAGTGCCTTGCAGAAGCCGCCCTGTGCGATCGCATCAAGGCACACCTTGAATCGGGCAAGCCGGTGCGCACGATGGAGCTTAGCGATGACGAGCACGCCGCAGTGAAAGCGATGTTCCTGTTAACGACAAAGCCCGTGATCTATGTTGCAAACATCAGCGAAGATGAAATCGGCCAGAAAAACCCGCTTGCAGACAAGCTTTACGCTGCTGCCAAGGCCGAGGGTGCGGAGGCGCTCACCATCTGCGCCAAGGTAGAGGAGGAGATTGCCGAGCTTTCGCCGGAGGAAAAGCAGGCGTTCATTGAAGAGCTCGGCATCGGTGAAAGCGGTTTGGATAAACTCGTGAAGGCGTGCTACAAACTGCTCGGCCTCATCAGCTACCTTACGGCGGGTCCTAAAGAAGTGCGCGCATGGACGATCGAGCGCGGTACAAAGGCGCCGCAGGCCGCGGGCAAGATCCACACGGATTTCGAGCGCGGCTTCATCCGCGCAGAAATCGTTTCCTACGATACGCTCATGGAAAACGGGACCATGCTCGCCTGCAAGGAAAAGGGGTTCATTCGCTCCGAAGGCAAGGATTATGTGATGCAGGATGGGGACATTGTGGTATTCCGGTTCAACGTTTAATCGCAAAGGCCGAGAGGGCGGGGTTCCGCCCTCTTTTTTGCTGCCGTTTCAAGCCGCCGACGGGAGATTGCCATAGCAGCGCGATCTTTGCGAATTGTGGTCAATACGCGCAGCCTTTGCGGGGGATTGCCGCTGCCCCCGGCCTTTTGTGGTTCGCCAGGCCTGCCCTCCCCTGCCGTTCCGGCAAAAGGCCAACTTCATATTTTGCTTGACATTTCCCGCAGGATTCATATAATAGTGCGAGTGGCAAAAAAATATCAAACAAAAACGGCCACGGAGGAAATGGGACATGCATTCAAAGCAGGTGGAACTATGCCTGAATTTTTGCTGCGAGCTGGGGCGGCAGCTGATCCGCAACGGCGCGGAGATATACCGCGTAGAGGAATCGGCCAACCGCATGCTCGCGGCTTACGGATATCAGGAGGCAGAGGTATTCGCCGTACCTTCCTGCATCATCATGAGCATCCATTACGGCGAGCGCAATTACACGAAATCCGTACGCGTAAAGACTTCCGCAAACAACCTGGATAAACTGGACCGGTTGAATGCCCTCTGCCGCAGGGTATGTGCGGAAACGCCGGAAATCGGGACCGCGCTTGCGGAGCTTAAAGCCATCGTAGGGCGCCCCGCCTATCCGGTATGGCTGAGCTACTTCGGCCATGGCTGCGTTGCGGCGTTCTTCACGCTGTTCTGGGGCGGGCATTTTCTTGATGCCATGATCGCGTTCCTTTGCGGCCTGATCGTAAAAGCAGCGGTAGGCTATATGGCGCGGCTCAACGCGAACGTGTTTTTCATCAACGTATGCGCCAGCATGCTGCTCGTGATGGTGCCTGTCGCCCTGACCTATGCAGGCTGCACCGCCATCCATACGGATAAAATCATCATCGGGGCGATTATGCTGCTCGTACCCGGCATTGCGATCACAAACGTAATGCGCGATGTTATCATCGGGGATTTTATGACCGCCATCAGCAAACTTGCAGAGGTGCTGATCGTGGCGATGGCAATCGCCGTGGGCATTGCAATTCCGTTCGGCCTTGCCCGGGCGTTTTTTGGAGGTATTTGAGCATGGAACGCTATCTTCCCTGCCTGTATGCGTTTTTGGCGTGCGCAGGCTTTTCCATTGTGTTTGAAATTAAAAAGCCGCTGTTCATCTTCCTTTCCTGCGTTACGGGCGCGATCAGCTGGCTGGTTTACCTGCTGCTCGGCGGATTAGAATCCGAGGTGGTGCGCTATTTTCTTGCTACCATCGTGGTTTCTCTTTTGTCCGAACTTTTCGCGCGCATCCTGAAAGCGCCCGCAACAATTTTTCTTGTGATCGGAATCGTGCCCCTTGTGCCCGGCGGCGGCCTGTATTACGCGATGGATGCGCTTATCAACGCGGATTATGTCCTGTTCGCACAGAAAGGCGTTGAAACCGCAGCCTGTGCCGGCGCGATTGCAGCTGGCGTTTCCGTTGTTACCTCCATTGTGCGCATGGCGGCTACCAAACGGGCAAGCCGGCAGCAAAAACCATAAAAGCACAAAAAAGCGCCGCTTTCCTGCATGGAAAGCGGCGCTTTTTATTTTGTTTTACAGCTTAATTCCGCTGCTGCAAAACGGGCGGGCACAGCGGTTTTGCGCTGCCTTCAGCATAGGGATGCGTCATTTTATAATAATATTGCATAATGTCGCGTCGGGTCACGATGCCAATGAAGGAGCCGAGGTCGTCCACCACGGGTACAAAGTTCTGGTTCATGGCCTGCAGCAGCAGATCTTCCAGCGAAGCGTTCACGTTCACCGGCGGGTTATGGCTGCGCTGCATGATATCCCGCACGTTGAGCCGCTCCTGCGCATGGGATTCCCAGGCGCTTGCCTCCGTCAGCTTCCAAAGAAAGTCGCCCTCTGTTACAGTGCCCACATAACGCCCTTCATGGTCGATCACGGGGATCGCCGTATAGCCGTAATGCTTCATCTTTTCAAGGCCCTGCCGCACGGTGTTGTTATCGTAAATATAGGCTACACTTGCCTTTGGCTTTAGAAAGAAAAGTACATTCATCCGAATTCCCCTTCTGCCGAAACGATGCGGTTCGCACAATGTGCTTCCTGTTTCTTATACCATACCATATTGCGCGCGCCCTGTGGTGACACGAATGTAAACTTTGTGGGGCAAGGCGCAGATTTGCGCAAAAAACGCTTTTTCGCGCAGTGCGCCGCTGCTTATTTATGGTAAAGCTTCTTCGTCTGATACTGCGGCTCGCAGGTCAGGTTTACGCCGAGCTTTTTAAAGGTCGTGCTGTCCACGCCCGAAAGGATGACCGTGGAGTGCGCCTCGCAGCCGCGCAGCTTCGGAAGCTGCTGCATGGCAAGCGCCGCCGTGGGGTTCGTTGCCGCGCAGATTGAAAGGGCGATCAGGATTTCGTCCGTATGCAGGCGCGGGTTATGGTTCCCCAGATGGTGGATTTTGAGATCCTGAATCGGCTCGATGATAATGGGCGAGATCAGGTGGATGTCATCCTGAATGTTGCCGAGCGCCTTCAGTGCGTTCAGGATCAGCGCCGCAGAAGCGCCGAGCAGCGCGGACGTCTTGCCGGTTATGCACCTGCCGTCCGGGAGCTGCATGGCGGCCGCGGGCTGCTGCGTTTCCGCCGCCTTTGCAAGCGCCGCGGCAATCACGGGGCGGTCCGCCTCCGTGATGCCCGCCTGGTTCATAAGGAGCTTGATTTTATAAACGCCCTCCCCGTTTGCAAGGCCCTGGCGCACGGCGCAGCGTTCCGCATAATAACGGCGCAGGATCTCCTGCCGGGAAGCCTCCCTGCAAGCCTCGTCGTCAATGATGCAGTTGCCTGCCATGTTTACCCCCATATCCGTGGGAGACTGGTATGGGCAACGGCCGTAGATTTCCTCAAAAATGGCGGCAAGCACGGGGAAAATTTCCACATCGCGGTTATAATTGACCGTGGTCACGCCGTAGGCCTCAAGGTGGAACGGGTCGATCATGTTCACGTCGTTCAGATCCGCCGTAGCCGCCTCATAAGCGAGGTTCACCGGATGCTTCAGCGGCAGGTTCCAGATGGGGAATGTCTCAAATTTTGCATAGCCCGCCGCTACGCCGCGCCTGTGCTCATGGTAAAGCTGGGAAAGGCAGGTCGCCATTTTTCCGCTGCCGGGGCCCGGCGCGGTAATGACCACAAGCGGCCGCGTGGTTTCTATGTATTCATTTTTGCCGTATCCCTCATCGCTGACGATGTGCTCAACGTCCGAAGGGTATCCGGCGATGGGATAATGGCGGTACACCGTCACGCCAAGCGAGGCGAGGCGGCTTTGGAATGCGTCCGCCGCGCTTTGGCCGCCGTATTGTGTGAGCACAACGCTGCCCACATAAAGGCCGATGGCGCGGAATGCGTCGATCAGGCGCAGAACGTCCTGGTCATAGGTGATTCCGAGGTCGCCGCGCACCTTGTTTTTTTCAATGTCCGCCGCATTGATGACGATCACGATCTCCGCCTGTTCCTTGAGCTGGAGCAGCATTTTGACCTTGCTGTCCGGTGCAAAGCCGGGCAGTACGCGCGAAGCGTGGTAATCGTCAAACAGTTTGCCGCCGAATTCAAGATACAGCTTGCCGCCGAATTGGGCAATGCGTTCCCGGATATGCTCCGATTGCATGGCGAGATACTTGTCGTTATCAAAGCCGACGTTCATGGTGGGGTAATCTCCTTTTTCGCAAGTAAAATTGAAATATGCAAAAACGCTTTTAAGAAGAGCGCCGTATTCCACATACTATGATAATGATTTCCGCGCGTGTTTACAACTCGTTTTTTGATAAATATCGCGCGCCATGCTATAATTGGATGCAACCATTTCAGGGGAAGCAACGTATTAAAGGATGGGAGGGATGAAACTTGCCCGCAAGGGATTTTGAATCCATCTACGCGGACTACTCCCGTATGGTGTATTGGGCGGCCTACGGCGTGCTGAAAAACGAAAACGACGCCATGGACGCTTCCCAGAACGTGTTTTTGCGCGTGATGAAGCACCAGAAAAAGCTTGAAACAATGGAGGATGCGCAGCTCAAAAGCTGGCTTTACCGCGTTACGGTAAACCTTTGTCTGGACGGCAAGCGGAAGCTGAAGCGGGAGGTGCTTGCGGACGAGCTGCCCGAAATGCCCGTTTCCGATGTGAGCGTGCTGCCCGAGGCTGCGGCGCTGGATGCGGAAACCCGTGAGGCGCTGCACCGGGCACTTCAGGAATTGCCGGAAATTTACCGTGAAACGGTAATGCTGCATTTTTTCTCCGAGCTTCGTTATGACGAGATTGCAAAGCTTACGGGCGTGAGCGAGGGAACGGTAAAATCAAGAATGTCCAGGGCGAAGGAGCGTCTTCTCGCCCTGTTGAAAGGGGGTGCGCAGCATGGCTGACGCGTTTGACGCATTGATGAAATCCATTGCGGATGAAGCGGATGCAAAAGTGGATTATGCAGTCATGCACGCGGCTGTCCTGCAAAAAGCGGCTGCCGTGCGGCGCAGGCGCGCACAGTTCGTGCGCTATGGCGCGATGGCGGCAACGCTTGTGGTTCTTGCCGGCGTGGGCACGCTGTTTCTCCAGGCAAGGGGCGACGCTGCACGCAGCGGTGAAAACGCTGCCCCGCAGGCGGTGGAGTTCAGCATGGGCGGTCAGGCGGCGGATATGGCGCCGGAGGGTGCGCCCGAAGAACCCGCACTCGGCTGTGTGCCGGAAAGCGTGTGCCCCACGGAAAAAACGGGCGATGCGGCAGGGGTGGCGCCAAGCGCAGGAGCTTCCAATGCCGCGCGGAATGAAGCGGGTACCCCGGAAGTCGGTATTTCAGGCCATGTGGCGCAGGAACCGCTCATTGCAACGAGCGCAGACGAACTCGTTTCGCTCTGCCTTGCCGCGCGCACGGAGGGCGGTGCGCTTGCTTCGTTTGAATGGCTGTATGAACCGGCCTCTGCGGGAAAAGGGTACCGTCTGCTTGAGATCGCGGCTGATGCTTCCGGCATCACCTATACCTACAACCGCGCCGCAGCCGATACCTATGACGATGAATATTCCATATTCATCCCGGCGGCGAGCCTTTCGGGCATGGCTGCGGAGGTGGACACGGACGGCGTATTCGCCCCGGCGGAACACGATGTGACCGCCGGCGCGGCGGGCGCTCTGACCTGGGCGCTCGGTGGCGACGAGGCGGCGCTCACACCCCGCGCGGGCTGCACGCTCAAAGAGGCGGAGCTTCGTGAATTCTGCGCGCTCCGGTTGGTAGAGATCAAGTAACAGGCAATGCACCGAGCCGCCCGGAAGGGCGGCCTTTTTGCATCACGAAAGACCCAGCAGCCGGATTTCTCCTTGGCGTGCGGGCAGCGCATCTGCTATAATAAACAAAAACCGAACCATGTTTACGGAGGGAACCTATGGGCAGAATGCACCTGCTTTCAAAAATTCATAACGCCGCATCCAACCAGGTGGAAGGCTACTGCATCGTCAAAAGCGTTGCACAAAAAAGCAACGTCAAGGGCAGCAGCTATTTGGATTTCATCCTTGCGGATGCGGGCGGCGAATGCGCCGCCAAGCTTTGGGACTATGCGCCCGAGCAGCACGGCACTTACGAAGCGGACACCGTCGTTAAGGTGCGCGCGACGATCAACCTTTGGAAAGATGAGGAGCAGCTCAAGATCGACCGCATCCGCAATGTGAAGGCAGACGAAACGGTGGACATGGCGGAGCTTGTGCCCTGCGCACCCTTTGCGCCCGAAGCGATGTTCGATGAGCTGTATCAATGCGCGGAGAGCTTTCAGGATGAGGACCTGCGCATGCTGACGCAATACATCCTGCGCGAGAATAAGGAAGCGATCCTGCGCTATCCGGCCGCGCTCAAGCTGCACCACGCCATGCGCGGAGGGCTTTTGTATCACACGACAACCATGCTCAAAGCGGCAAGGGCGGTCTGCGCAGTATACAAGCCGCTGTACCCCACGCTTTCCACCGAACTTGTGTACGCAGGCATCATCCTGCACGACGTTGCCAAAACGCAGGAGCTGACCGTGGGCGACATTGGCCTTGCAAGCGCTTACAGCGAAAAGGGGCAGCTTCTTGGCCACATCAACATGGGCATGGCGATGGTGGAACGCGCCGCCGCAGAACTGATGACCAGCGAACAAACAACCATGCTTTTGCAGCACATGCTTCTCGCGCACCACGGCGTTCCGGAATTCGGCTCGCCGCGCCCGCCGATGTTCCCGGAAGCAGAGCTTGTGAGCCAGATCGACGTTCTGGATTCCAAGCTTTTCGAGATGTTTGACGCGCTTGCCTCCGTTCCGGTGGGCGGGTTTTCCGAACGCCAGTGGGCGCTTGACAACCGCCAGCTTTACAAGCACGGGCACGAATAAAGCAGATTAGAGTAAATTCATCCTTTTTTAATCTTCGCCGCCTTGTAAAGGGCGGCGAAATGCTTTACCATACATACTATGAATACGAAACCGGTCACAAGAAAAAAGAAGCGGCCTGCCGTGCGTACGCGCCGCGTGTTGTTTGCTTTGTTTGCCGCTGTGGCGGTTGTTTGCCTGTTTTTTGGCGCGGAGGCCATTGAGCGTGCCGTGAAACGCGCGGAATACGTGCCGCTTACGGCGGAGGAGATCGACTATGCTCTGCTGCGTGGGCAGGAGGCTGAGGCGGAGGAGGCGCGCCTTTCGGTTGCGCAGTGCGCCGTAAGCCTCGTGGGCAAAGTACATTACTTCTGGGGCGGTAAGAGCAGCGCCATGGGTGAGGACCCGCGTTGGGGCGAACTGACGGAGGTCACGAGTGCAGGCAGTGAAAGCACGGGCACAGAAAAGCCTTACGGGCTTGATTGCTCCGGCTTTGTGGCCTGGTGCTTTATCCAGCAGGGGCTCAGCGCCGCCGAGGTGGAGGAGCAGGTCGGCATGGGCACCTGGACGCAGTGGGACAGGACGGAGGGAATCGCCTGGAAGGACCTGCGCGTGGGGGATTTTGTGTTTCAGAATGCATACCCCACCAACAAGGGCAACCACATCGGCATCTGCATCGGCTTTGATGAGGCAGGCGCGCCCGTCTTCGCGCATTGCGCGGCAGGGTTCGACAATGTGGTCGTGACCAGGGCGGGAGACGTGTTCCGCTATGCGCGGCGGCCCAATTTTTATGCACAATAAGGGGGAGACATCACCATGAACGGAACCAGGCTTTTGCGGCGCGTGTTCGCGCTGCTGCTTCTGCTCGCCTTAATTACAGGAATGACGGGCTGCTTCACCATCACCATTTCGCCGCGCTATGTGACGCTTTCGGACGATTATACCACGCTTACTGCTACGCCGGACAGCGAGAAGGTCTATCGCATCGAGATCGATAACATGTCCTTCACCAACTCGAAGGATGTGACGATTGACATCGCCTATTCCGATACGCCCTCCGTTGAGGCCGTAGTCAGCGAGGATCTTCTGGATTACGGGTTCAAGATCACCATGAACAACGGTGTGCTGCGGGTCGGGCCGAGCAAACATCTTGAGATCAGGACGGACCGGTTCGAGCTCAAAATCCGTGCGCGGTTTGACGAGATCGACTTTTCGGGCGGCTACGACGTGACCGTGGATGCGGGCGGCGCACAATCGCTCTCGCTCAACGTGAGCGGCGCGGCAAACGGCAGCGTTGAAAACCTGTATGTAAGCGACTTTGATGCAAAGATCTCAGGCGCAGGCTCGTTTGTGCTCTCCGGCGCGGCAGACAAGGCGACCATCCACATTTCCGGCGCGGGCGACATCGAGGCGGCCGGGCTTACCTGCAATGCGCTCGATGCAAAAATTTCCGGCGCGGGCGACATGACCATTGCCGTGGTCGATGTGCTGGAGGCAAAGATTTCCGGCATAGGCAGCATTGAATATTTCGGCAGTCCCACCGTCACACAGTCCGTTTCCGGCCTCGGTACGGTTTTGCAAAAATCGACAGAACTGCCATCGGCATAAACCGCAGCCGGATTTCAGTTTCTTTCACTCCGGTTTTTCATTGTTTTCTGCATAGAAAAGGCGCGCCTTTTGGCTGTCAAAAAGCCTTCCGGGGGAGTTCGGGGGCCGCAGCCCCCGGACGCTCTAATCGGATTTGATGGCATGTACGTCAAATCCGCAGAAGCGCTTGCGGAGCAAGGCTTTCTTTGCATGAGGCGCTGGCCGCGACAGAGGAGCGAGCGCCGAATGAGAAAAGCTCAAAAAGTGGCAATGCCACTTTTTTGACACGCTGAAGGCGCGCCCCCGGCGCGCCTTTTGCTGTTCTATGCCATTTTTAAACCGTAACCGGCATCCCGCCGATATAAACCGCCTGCAATTCCCAATCCATGCCGCAAAGAAGCAGGTCGGCCGCAAGGCCTTCGCGGATGGCGCCGGTTTCCCCATCCGCACCGATCACGCGCGCGGGCGTGTGGCTCGCCGCGCGCACCGCTTCCTCCGCGGGAACGCCGAAGCGCACGGCGTTCTTCATGCAATCGAACAGCGTTGCCACAGACCCTGCAAGCGTGCCATCCGAAAGCATGGCGCGCGGGCCGCTGACGCGGATCGCCTGCCCGCCGAGCATATATTCCCCCTCCGGCATGCCGCAGGCGGAAAGCGCATCGCTCACAAGGCACACGCGCCCGGGAAACAACCGGAACGCCGCGCGCACTGCGGAAGGATGCACATGGATGCCATCCGCAATGAGCTCCGCCGTCACGGTTTCCCGCTCTGATGCCGCGCCGATGACGCCCGGCGCGCGGTGCAGAAGCGGCGGCATCGCGTTAAACAGATGCGTTACATGGGCAGCTCCCGCATCAAAAGCGGCAGAGGCCGTGTCATAGTCCGCCTCCGTATGTGCAAGGGAAACCTTCACCCCTTCTGCCGCAACGGTGCGAATGCAATCGAGCGCGCCCGGAAGCTCCGGCGCGATGCACGCGATGCGGATGAGCCCCGCCGCTTCCCGCTGGAGCCGCGCAAACAGCGCGGCATCCGGCAGGCGCAAATGCTCCGGGTTCTGCGCGCCGCGCTTACCCATGCTGAAAAAGGGGCCTTCCATTGTGATTCCGCGCAAAGCGGCAGCGCCCTCCGGCCGTACCGCATGGAGCCTTGCCGCCGTGCGGTACGCCGCTTTGAGCCGTTCCTCCGGCAGCGTCAGCGAAGCCGGGCTGAAAGAGGTCGTGCCGTGCGCGGCAAGGAAGCGCGCCATGCGAAGGAGGCCTTCCTCCGCGCCGTCGGAAAAATCCGCGCCGCTGTTGCCGTGCAGGTGAATGTCCACAAGTCCGGGCAGCAGCATCGCGCGCGGTGTGCAGCCGCGTGGCCGCACTGCCGCAATGCGGCCGGCATCTACCTCCACATCGCCGGTGTGAAAGCGGAAATCCGCGCCAAAGTAAAGGATGCGTTCAAACAGCACAGGCGCTCCCCTCCCCTTTCCTGTTTCGGCTTCAGTCGGAACACTCACATCCAAGCGCGATGATCGCATCCGCAAGCACATGCACGTTGAACATCAGATCCTCAATGGTGATGTATTCATTCGGCATGTGGATGGAAGCTTCATGCCCCGGGATTTCGCAGCCGAAGGCCACGGCGTTGGGCAGATGCCGCGCATAGGTGCCGCCGCCGATGGCAAGCGGGGCCGCCGGCTCACCCGTGCGCGCGGAATAGACCTTGAGGAGCTTTGACACGAGCTCGCTTTCCGGGGGCACGCAATAGCCCTTGGAGAAACTCGTGCGCGCGGCGGTAAGGCCGATGGGGTTCAGGCGCGCATCAAGCGCCGCTTCGATTTCTCCGCGCTCCATGGTGATGGGGGCGCGAATATCGATGGAAAGGCGGCGGATCCCCGTTTCATCCCAGTTGATTACGCCGACGTTGAGCGTGAGCCGGCCGGAAGCATCCGTTTTGTCCAGGCCGAAGGACTCGCCATGGCATTCAAAGTTGAATGCGCGCACAAGATCCGAAACGGCCTTTGCGTCCGCTTCGGGCAGGGGAAGCTTGTCAAGCAGGTCGATGAGCGCAAAAAATGCGTTGCGCCCCTGATCCGGCAGCGAAGCATGCGCCGAAAGGCCGCGCATGGTGATTTTCGCGGAAGCTTCATCCAGAGCCTCGGCGGAACAGCCGTATTCGCTCTTTTCCATATAGGCTTCCATGATGGGCAGGATGCGCGAGAGCGGCAGCGGCACGGTCGCCGTGGCCTCGCCCGGAACAACGTTTGAGCGTTCGCCCGCCTGAACGGTGATGGAGGAAGCATAGGGCAGTTGGTAATTTGCGCCAAACCCATGTTTTTCGGAATTGACAAGCGGATATTCCGCATCCGGCGAGAAGGACATCGCGGGGATCTCCTCGCACTTACAGTAATGGTCAAGGCACTGCATGCCGCTTTCCTCGTCGCAGCCGAGGATCAGACGCACGCGCCGCTTCATCGGAAGGCCGCATTCCTTCACTGCGGCCATGGCGTAAAGCGCCGCAATGGCCGGGCCCTTGTCATCCACCGTGCCGCGGCCGTAAATTCTTCCGTCATGAATTTCGCCGCCGAAAGGCGGGTGCGTCCAGCCCACGCCCGCGGGCACGACATCGAGATGGCAGAGCACGCCGACGAGCTCCTCCCCCGCGCCGAATTCCGCATAGCCGGCATACCCGTCAAGATCCTTTGTTGCAAAGCCCATGCCCTCCGCCAGCATAAGCGCATTGTCAAGCGCTGACTTAACCTCTGTGCCGAACGGCGCGCCGGGTGCGGGCTCTCCCTTCACGCTTGGGATGGCAATGATGTTTTGTACGGCTTCGACGATTGCACCCTGATGCGCGTCAAGCCAGGCGTCAACTTTAGGGTTCATATGCATGCCTCCTTAGAGAAAGATTCGTTTGCTGTTACAAGCATACCATCAGTTGACAAGGACACACAAGCCCTAAAGGTGGATATTCGGCCGCTGATGGCGCGCGCTTTTGCAATGGTTCACGGAATCTTCGCTTGCTACAATTGAGAGAAGCGCATAAAATAGAAATGATATCGCGCCGCTTGGCGGCGCGCCAATTTGAAAGAGGAGGCCATGCAGCCGCATGCTGGATTTTATTGAGCTTCTGAAAGTGATTTTCCTCGGGATTGTGGAAGGGATTACCGAATGGCTGCCGATCAGCAGCACCGGGCACATGCTGCTTGTGGATGAGTTCCTGCAGCTCAACGCAAACGATGCGTTCAAGGAAATGTTCTTTGTTGTGATTCAGCTCGGCGCAATCCTTGCGGTGGTCGTCCTGTTCTGGCACAAAATGCTCCCGTTCCAGCTTCAGGACCGCAAAAAACCGTTTTGGAAAAAGGACACGCTTTCCCTTTGGCTCAAGGTTGTTGTGGCGTGCATCCCGGGCGCGGCCGTGACGCTCCTGTTTGATGACGTCATCGAAGCTCACCTGCACACGCCCGTTGTGATCGCATGCGCGCTCATCCTTTACGGCATTGCGTTCCTTCTTGTGGAGGATTGGAACAAGGCGCGCAGGCCCCGCATCCGCACCCTTTCGGAGATCACTTACCAGACGGCGCTCATCATCGGCCTGTTTCAGGTGCTTTCCATCATTCCCGGAACCTCCCGCTCCGGCTCCACGATCATCGGGGCGCTCATCATTGGCGTATCCCGCGTCGCAGCGGCAGAGTTCACGTTTTTCCTTGCCGTGCCGGTCATGTTTGGCATGAGCGCGCTCAAGCTTTTGAAGTTCGGGTTTGCGTTCACGGGTGCGGAGCTCGTGACCCTTCTCGCCGGCATGGCGGTGGCGTTCCTGGTGTCGCTTGCCGTCATCAAATTCCTGATGAATTACATCCGCAAGCATGATTTTAAGGCTTTCGGCTGGTATCGCATCGCACTCGGCGCGCTCGTGCTTGTGTATTTCCTTGCAATCAAATAAAACGCTTCGGCGTAAAGCCGGCTGAAACAAAGGAGGAACCTCCATGGATCCGCGGGAAAAAATCGTTTACCAAATTTGGCCGCGCTCGTTCTGTGACGGGAACGGGGATGGCATCGGCGATCTTGGCGGCGTGATCGCCAAGCTTGATTATCTGCATGAGCTGGGGGTGGATCTTCTCTGGCTTTCGCCGGTTTATGCCTCGCCCAACCGGGATTACGGCTATGATGTTTCCGACTATTATGCAATCAACCAGGAATATGGCACGCTTGCGGAGTTCGACCGCCTCGTTGCGGAGGCAAAGACGCGCGGCATCGGCATCCTGATGGACTTCGTTCCCAACCACACCTCCGATCAGCATGCCTGGTTCCGGGCGGCGCTTTCCGACCCCAATTCGCCCTACCGCGATTTTTATTATTTCCGGCCCGGCAAGAACGGCGGTGCTCCGAACAACTGGATGTCCTTCTTTGGGGGCAGCGCGTGGACGCAGGATAAAAAGACCGGCGAATACTACCTGACCTCCTTCACGCCGGGGCAATGTGACCTGAACTGGGAAAACCCTGCGGTGCGGCAGGAGATGTACAAAGCCATGCGATTTTGGATGGACCGGGGCATCGCGGGCTTCCGCATCGACGTGGTGAACGCCATCAAGAAGGCGCCTGGCCTGCCGGATAAGGACCCGCACAAGCGCGGCCTGCAATTCCCGGCGGAGCTTGTAACCAAGCAGGAAGGGGTGCATGCATTCATTCAGGAGATGCACCGGGAGGTGTTTGCGCACTATCCGGATTGCTTCACTGTGGGCGAAGGGTGTCTTACGGGCATTGAGGACGTCGCGCGCTTCACAAACCCGGAAAACCGGGAGCTGATGATGATGTTTCATTTCGACATCGCGATGCTCGGCTGCGGCCCGCTCGGCAAGTTTGATTTCAGAAAGGGCTACCGCTTTACCATCCGCGATTTTAAGCGCGTGGTGAACCGCTGGCAGCTTGCCATGCAAGAGAAAAACGGCTGGACGGGCAACTACCTTTCCAACCACGATCAGCCGCGCCAGGTTTCCCGCTTCGGCAGCGAAAAAACGCCGGAGCTGCGGCGCGCATCCGCGCGGGCGCTTGCCCTTTTGAACCTGACGCTGCGCGGCACGCCGTTTCTTTATCAGGGAGAGGAGTGCGGCATGACAAACTGCCGCCTTGCCAAAGAAGAGTGGAAGGATTTTGAGGCCATAAACGACTATGCCGTGCTGCAAAACATGATGCGCCTGCCCGCCCCGCTTGCGGAAAAGATCATCGTGAAGATGACGCGGGATAACGCACGCACGCCCGTGCAGTGGAGCGGGGGCCGCAACGCGGGCTTCACGGACGGTACGCCATGGATGCGCGTGAACCCGAATTACCGGGAGATCAACATCGAGGAGGACGTGCTGCGCATGGATTCGGTGGTAAACTTCTACAAAAAGGCCATTGCCCTGCACCATGCGCACCCTGCGCTTACCTTCGGAACGTATGCGCCCGTGGACGAAAAGAACAAGCGCGTGCTCGCTTATCTGCGGCGCGGCGAAACCGAAACGCTGCTTGTTGCCATAAATCTTTCCGACAAGCAGGCGAAGGTTTCCTTCCCTGGGCTCAATGCGCGGGAATGCCTGCTGTACACACATTCCTCGCGCGCATTCTCCCGGGAACTGCCGCTTTTGCCGTTTGAAGGGCTGGTATACAAGGTAAACTGAATGCCGTGCGGCGAAAAAGTAAATCCCCCGGCCCGCGTTGCGGGCCGGGGGATTTATTCTGTTTTTGCGGTTTCGCCGCGCTTAGAGCAGGTTTTTATCTGGCGTGACGATAATTTTCACCTGAGATTTCTTTTCCGGGCCGGTAAGGGCACCAAAGCCTTCCTTTTCAATGTCATCGATATAAACCTTCTTTGTGATGTAGCCCTTGGCCGGAATGCTGCCATCCGCAAGCATTTCGATCACCTTGGGGAAATCGTTGCAATAGCAAATGCTACCGACAACATATTTTTCGCCCATCACAAGCGTGTTGGGGTCAAGCGTGACCTGCTTTTCCCAAATGCTGGTGACAACGAGCGTGCCGCTGAAGCGGATGCTGTTCAGCGCAAGATGGAAGCACTGTTCGCTGCCGGTTGTTTCAAAAGCGATATCCGCCCCTACGCCGCCGGTGAGCTTTTTGATTTCGGCAACCACATCCACCTCATTGGGGTCGAGCACCGTGTCCGCGCCGGACTGCTTCGCGTATTCCTGGCGCACAGACTTGCGCTGCACCACGATCACCTGCGCCGCGCCGAGCGCTTTCAGGCATTCGATGGTTGCAAGGCCAATCGGGCCTGCGCCGGCGACAATTGCGGTTTGACCCTTTTCAAAATGGCCAACTTCAAGAGAATGGTAGGCCACGCTCATCGGCTCCACCAAGGCCGCCTTTTCGTAACTCAGGCTATCCGGAATTTTGTGCACGAAGCGTGCAGGGAAAGTCGTATACTCGGAAAAACCGCCGCCGCCGCCCATCAGGCCATGGAAGCCGAGCTTCTCGCAAAGGTTATAATAGCCGGCCTTGCAGGCTGGGCATTCCCCGCAAACAATCAACGGCTCTACCACAACGCGGTCACCGGGTTTGACGTTGGTTACGCTGCGGCCAACTTCAACCACCTCACCGGAAAACTCATGACCCATCACAACCGGCGCCGTTTCCCCCGTGATCGGGTGCGGTGTCTTTACCGGGATAAAGATGGGGCCCATCGTATATTCATGCAGATCGCTTCCACAAATTCCACACCATTTTACTTTGATTTTCACATCGTCATCCTTCACCACGGGTTCCGGAATGTTTTCAACGCGAATATCCTTTGCGCCATACCAAAGTGCTGCTTTCATTGGTTTGCCTCCTGTGCATTTTTTGTTGGAAGCCGGCCGCGCCGTCGACCATTGGCCGGTTCCCTGATTCCGACGTGATTATACTCTTTTCAGCATAATTTGTCAACATTTTAACGTTATTTTAGCAACGTTCTCTGCTCATTCCCCGTGCGCCGGATTTTTCTCCATACAGAAAGCGCGCCCTGCGGCGCGCCTCATCTGTCCGTTTTTGATTCTCAATCGTGAAGTTTTCCCAGCCTGCGCAGCATCGTTTTTTCCACGGCGTTCAGGATATTTTCATACCCCGTGCAGCGGCACAGATGACCGGAAAGCAGCTTGCGCAGTTCATCGCGCGTGTATTCCTTCCCGGATTCAAGGATCTCCACCGCAGTCATAATGAAGCCCGGCGTGCAGAAGCCGCACTGCACGGCAGCCTCATCCACAAATGCCTGCTGGATGTCCGAAAGCTCGCCGTTCGGGCCGAGCAGGCCCTCCAGCGTGCGGATGTTTTTGCCATCCGCCCAGATGGCAAGGTAAATGCAGGAGTTGAAGCACTCCCCGTCGATGAGCACGTTGCACGCGCCGCATTCGCCCACCTCGCAGCCTTTTTTCACCGAGTTCAGGCTGAAATCATTGCGCAGCATATCGGTGAGCGATGCGCGCACATCCACCATTTTTTGAACCGGCTTGCCGTTGATCGTGCATTTCACAAGCTTATATTGCGTTTCGTGCATCAGAGTTCACCTCCGCTCTTTCTGACCGCTTCCGCCAGTGCGCGCCGCGCCAGCTCCTCCACAAGATGCAGGCGGAATTCCTTCGTCGCGCGCCAACTCGTGCGCGGGTTCACATCCTGGAGCGCCGCTTTTGCAAATGCATCCACCGTTTCCGCGCAAACTGGCCTTCCGTTTGCCGCAGCTTCTGCGGATGGCGCGCGCATGGGCACCGGCCCCGCCACGCCGTAAGCAAGGCGGGCGGAAAGGATCGTTTTTTTATCCCCGGAAAGCTTCACGTTGGCGGAACAGCCGCAGGTAGCGATGTCCATGGCGTTGCGCATGGCGTATTTGATGTAATGTCCCTTGTAGCCCTCGTAGCATTCCTTCGGGATCAGGATTGCGGTTTCAATCTCACCGGGGCGGAGATCCACCTTGCCGGCCTTGATGTAGAAGTCCCGGATGGGCACGCGGCGCACGCCCTCAGCGCCCGTGAGCTCCACAACGGCGTCATACGCCACGAGTGTCGAGCCGGAATCCGCGCTTGTCACACCGTTGCAGGTGTTGCCGCCGATGGTGCCGATGTTGCGGATCTGCGGGCCTCCCACCATGTCCACCGCCTCGCCGAGCACAGCGATATGCTCCTGTATGACGGAGCTTCTTGTGATGTGGGAAAAGCTCGTCAACGCGCCGATGCGGATGGTTCCATCCGCCTCCATGGCAACGCCGCGCAATTCATCCAGCCCATAAATGGAGACGAGCGTTGCGCCCGCAAGCTTGCCCTCGCGGATCTGGATCAACACGTCGCTGCCGCCCGCGAGCACCTTCGCCTCCGGGTGCGCGAGCAAAAGCGCGCATGCATGCTGCACGCTTTCTGCTTCATACAATGCCTTGATGTCGTACATTTCGCTTCCCCCTTTCCTTAAAGCAGCCCTTCCTCTTTGAACCGGGTAAAGAGGACATGCGGCGTAATGGGAATCCGGTCAACCGCCACGCCTGTCGCGGCGAGAATGGCGTTGCGTATGGCGGGTGCGCCCGGGCAGGCCGGCGGCTCGCCGAGCGCCTTGGTCCCGAAGGCGCTTGTCGGCTCGTAATTTTCCACGAAGCGCGCAGCGATATCCGGGTGATCCATCATGGTGGAAAGCTTGTAATCGAGCAGGTTGTTGTTGAGCGGCCTGCCCGTTTTCTCACCGAACAGAAGCTGTTCGGAAAGCCCGTAGCCGATGGCCATGCTCATGCCGCCGTGCACCTGTGCTTCCGCGAGCGCAGGGTTGATGAGCCTGCCGCAATCGTGTACGTTCACGATGTTGATAAGCTTCACTTTGCAAAGCGGAATGTCCACCTCAACCTCGGCAAACGAGCAGCCGAAGGAATAGGCGTTGCTCTTAATCTGGTAGGTGCTTTCGGCCGTGATATGCTCGCTGCGGGTCAGGCTGTAAAGCGCCTCCGTTGCAAGCGCGCCAAGGCTCATGAGCACGCGCGCATCGTTCTTGCGGATGATGTTTCCATCCACAATATCCAGTTCAAACGGCGGCATGCGCGTGAGCTCATAAGCGTATTTCAGGATGCGTTCCTTCATCATGAGCGCCGTCTGCTTGATGGAAAAACCACCGATGTATGTCTGCCGCGAGGCATATGCGCCAAGGCCGAAGGGGGTGATGTCCGTATCCTGTGTGGAGATGACGTGCACATCCTTAAACGGGATGCCGAGCGTCTCTGCCGCCATCTGCGCAAAGGCCGTATCCGCCCCCTGGCCGATCTCTGTTTCCCCCATTTGAAGCTGCACGGAGCCATCCTGATTGAGCACCATCCGGCAGGAGGAGGATTCGAGTGAGATTGGCCAAACGGCGGTGTTATACCAGAAGATGGCCATGCCGACGCCGTGGCGCACAGGGCCGCTTTCCTTTGCGTATTCCGCCTGCTTGCGCTCGTAACCGATGTATTCCATGCCTTTTTCGATGCACTGGTTCAGCGAATCGGAATAGTTTTCGTTTTTGGAGAAGCCGTCCACATAGCCCACAGGCATCATGTTCTTTCTGCGGAATGCAAGCGAATCCATGTGAAGCGCTCGCGCCACGTCTTCAATATGGCTCTCACCGGCAAACATGGCCTGCGGGATGCCATAGCCGCGCATTGCGCCTGCAACGGGTTTGTTGGTGAATACGGTATACGCATCGCACTGCACATTGTCGCACGGGTAAAGCTGCGGGAAGGCCCCCATGCCCTTTGCGGCAATGCCATGCCCGTGCGAGGCGTAAGCGCCCTGGTTGGAAAAGCATTCCATTTTTCGCGCGGCAAACGTGCCGTCCGGCCGGACATAGGAAATGATGTGCGTGCGAATGGCATGGCGCACGCGGTTGGAAACGAAGGTCTCCTCCCGGCTGACGTCAAGCTTCACCCGCCTGCCGCCCACCTGTGTGGTAAGGTACGCGCAGAGCGGCTCGTACAGCGCATCCTGCTTGTTGCCGAAGCCGCCGCCGATATAGGGCTTGATGACGCGCACGCTTCCCCACGGGATGCCAAGCGCCTGTCCCACGATGCGGCGGACGATATGCGGGATCTGCGTGGAGGAGGTAATGACGATGCGCCCGCCCTCCATCTCCGCGAAGCAGATGTGGTTTTCAATGTGGCAATGCTGCACGGTGGGGGTATCATACCATCCTTCCACCCGGATGAGGCCCGGCTCCTTGATTGCAGCATCATAATCGCCCTTATAGATGCTCGTATGCGCAAGAATGTTGTTCGGATATTCCTCATGCAGCTGCGGCGCGCCGGGCTTCATTGCCTCCTCGGCATCCAGCACAAACGGGAATTCCTCATATTCCACTTGGATCGCACGCAGCGCTTCTGCCGCCGCGATCTCGTTTTCAGCGACGACGGCGGCAACATCATCCCCATAGAAGCGAACGCGGCGCGTCAAAAGCAGCCGGTCCGCCACATCCTGATGGTGCGGGTCCGTAGACCACGGGTGCCCTGCCGTGGGGAATTTATATTCCGGCACATCAAAGCAGGTCACAATTTTAACCACTCCCTGGATTTTTTCCGCCGCGCTCGTGTCGATGGCCTTCACCACGCCGTTTGCAATCGTGGAATGCAGCACTTTAGCAACAAGCGCATTCCTGTCACAAAGGTCATCCGTATAGCGCGCCCGGCCGGTGACCTTGTCAAACGCATCCACGCGCTTTTCGCTCTTTCCAACAGTTCCGTTCATGCGGGTTCCTCCTTTTTCAGAAATTGTCAAATCAAATGGATGTTTGCGGCGGGGACAATCCTCAGTCCGCTTCGCAAAGTAAGCTGCGTTTCCGGGAATAAAAACAATCCTCAGCCGCCTGCGGCGACAGCTCCTTTCAGAAAGGAGCCTTTTGGGGGCGGAGCCGAGCGCCGCCAGTGGCGGATGCGGCGAGGCGGAAGCCCAGTAAGCAAGGGATCGCAAGGAAGCCGCTCCTGCGGCAACGCGGCGCGACCTTTGCGCACTGTGGGCAATCAGCGCATCCCCTGACGGGAGGATTTCCGTACAGCGTGCCTGCGGAGGGAGCTACACCCGCACAAACTCCATCTTCGTTACATCAAACAGCCCCTCGTCCGTCAGGCGCACAGCCGGGATAACCGGCAGCGCCAGAAACGAAAGTGCAATGAGCGGGTCGGTCCGTTCATCCGCACCGAGGCTCTTCGCCGCATCAAGCAGCGCGCGCTGGCGTGCGAGCACATCCTCAACGGGCGCTTCCGTCATAAGCCCTGCAATCGGCAGCGGCAGCCGCGCAAGGACGATCCCGCGGCTCACGACACAATACCCGCCGCCGCATTCCCGGAGGGATTCGATGGCCATAAGCATATCGCGGTCATTGTCTCCGGCAACGACAAGGTTATGCGAGTCATGCGCCACAGTGGAGGCGATGGCGCCGTTTTTGATGTTCATCCCCTCCACGATTCCCACACCGATGCTGCCCGTCGCATGGTGGCGCTCCACCACGGCGAGCTTGCACAGCCCATCCGCAGGCACGAACGCGCCGTGCTCGCTCTTTACGCTGCGGTAAACAAGCTCCGTGATGAGCTGCTCCGGCACCATCTTGATGACGGGCATTCTTTCCCGCACAGGCAGACAAAGAGAGCCTTCCGTTACGGGCGCAATCTGCACGCTGCCGTACACCTCCGGCGGCAGCAGCGGCATGCGGTATTCCATTTCTTCGTAAGGCTTGCCGAAGCGGGTGAACACCCGCTTCACCCGAAAGTCCTTCAAATCCTCAAAAAGAACCATATCCGCTTTGTATCCGGGGGCGATTGCGCCGATGTTTTTGAGGCCATACGCGCGCGCAGCGTTATAGGAAGCCATTTTCACCGCCTCCACCGGCGGGATGCCGCAGGAAACGGCAAGCCGTGCGTTGCAGTTGATGTGCCCTTCCTGGCGGATGGTTTCGATGTGCTTATCATCCGTGCAGAACAGGATGTTTTCCGTGGGGAGGCCGTCGCGCGCAATGCTGCGCAGGATGTCCGCAATTCCCTTCGCTGCAGAACCCACGCGGATCAGGATGCGCATGCCGGTGCGCAGTTTCTCCTTCACTTCTTCATAATTGGAGCACTCATGATCCGTGGAGGGCCCTGCAACACGATAGGCGTTGAGCGCCCGGCCCGAGAGGAGCGGCGCATGGCCGTCGATGGGCTTGCCGTCAAACAGGCGGAGTTTGTCAAGCATTTCCTGCGCGCCGCCGGTTGCGGAAACATAATCCATCACTTCGCCGAGGCCCAAAATGCGGCTCTTGCGCAGGAACTGCTCCATATCCTCCGCCACAAGCTTTGCGCCGCTGTGTTCAAAGGGCGTAGCCGGGACGCAGGAAGGCATCATGAACAAAACCCGAAGGGGGAGGTCGTCCGTCATCTTATACATGGCGCGCACACCCGCTACGCCTGCCACGTTTGCAATCTCGTGCGGGTCGGCAATAATCGTGGTGGTGCCGTGCGGCATGATTACCTTCATAAAGGACGAAGGGATCACCATGGAAGATTCAATGTGCACATGCGCATCGATAAACCCCGGCGCAAGGTAGCCGCCTTCTGCATCGATCTCGTTTTCGCAGGAATATTCCCCGATGCCGATGATGACATCTTCATACAATGCAACGTCCGCCGGAATGATCTCGTTGGTGAACACATTTACCACGTTCGCGTTTTTGATGACGCACGTCGCCTTCCCATCGAGCGCCGCGCGAATCAGGTCCTGTTGTCTCAATGCATGCGCCTCCTTTTCAATTTTTCGTCCCGTACCCGTTGTAAGAATCGCCAAAAAATACAAATAAATTTTGTGCACAACAAATTCTGTTTGATGCAGTATATCACAAATGCCGTCCTGAGGCAAGCAATCCCCTTGCAAAAACCGTGTATTTGCTGTATGCTTTATATAAGAATACAGCAACATTCCACCGGCTCATATAATCCCGCGGGGCGAAGCATGTTTCCGGGCGCGGGAGTTTCTACGGACCGCCCAACGGCCCCGCTATGAGCGCCTTTGTTTGCGCGTGCGTTTTAGCCGCGGCAGAAGGCGCTTTTGTCATACGGTTTCTCATACTTTCATGGTCTTTGGAGGATTGCGTAAAATGGATTTTCTCATTCAAAACGGCATTGTGGTAAACGCGGAAGGAAGTGCGCGCACGGATGTGCTCGTGCAAAACGGGCGCATTGCCGCTATGGGCGAAGGGCTCGCCTGTGCGAACGCTGTGCGCATCAATGCGGAAGGCTGCTTCCTGCTTCCCGGCTTCATCGATACGCATACGCATTTCGACCTTGACACCGGCAGTGCCCGAACGGCGGATGATTTCGTCACCGGCGGCCGTGCCGCCGTTCTTGGGGGTACAACGACGGTGCTTGATTTTGCCACGCAGGACCGCGGCGGCACGCTTGTGCAGGCGTTCGACGCCTGGCAGGAAAAGGCACGCGGCTGCTCCTGCAATTACGGGTTTCACATGGCGATTGCCGAATGGAACGATAAAACCACAGCAGAGCTTCCCGAAATGACGCGCCGCGGCGTGACTTCCTACAAGCTTTACATGGTCTACGATGCCCTGCGCGTGGACGACGGCGCAATCTACGCAGCGCTCAAGGCGGCAAAGAATGAGGGTGCACTGATCGGCGTGCATTGCGAAAACTGGGATGTGTTGAACCGCCGCATTCAGGAAGTGAAAGCCCGGGGCTTGACCGGCCCTGCCGGGCATCCGCTTTCCCGCCCCGCGCCTGTGGAGGCGGAAGCTGTGGCGCGTCTCATGCGCATTGCAGAACTTGCGGGATCCGCCGTTTACGTGGTGCATCTTTCTACGGCGGAGGGCCTTGCGGAAGCGCGGCGCGCGAGAGCGCGCGGTCAGGAGGTGTATCTTGAAACCTGCCCGCAGTATCTGCTTTTGACAGAGGCTTGTTACGCGGCTGAAGATGCCGCAAAGTTTGTGATGTCCCCGCCGCTGCGGAAGGCTTCGGACTGTGAGGCGCTGTGGGAAGCGCTTGCCGCAGGCGAAATCGACTGCATCGGCACGGACCATTGTTCCTTCACAATGGCACAAAAACTGCAATACGGGAATAATTTTCAGCGGATCCCAAACGGCGGGGCGGGCGTACAGCATCGTGGGCAGCTTCTTTACACCTATGGCGTATGCAAGGGGCGCATCACGCCGGAACAGATGGTTCAGCTCCTTTCCGCCGGGCCTGCGCGCCTTTTCGGCCTCACGGACCGCGGCACAATCGCCCCCGGCATGGCCGCCGACCTCGTGGTCTGGAATCCTGCGTATGAAGGCCGCATTACCGACACAAACACGGCGCACAATACCGATAATTCGCCCTTTGCCGGGCTTTCTGTGCGCGGCTGTGCGCGGGATGTGCTTTTGAACGGGGAACGCATTGTCGAAAACGGTGTGCTCGTTCTGCCCGGGCGCGGGAAGTATGTTGCCCGGAAGGGGTATGGCAAATGCAGATGAAGCTCGGCTGCATCCTGATGGCGGCGGGCGCAGGACAGCGTTTCGGCGGGAACAAGCTCCTTGCAGCGTATGATGGCCTGCCGCTGTACGTGCGGGCGCTCCGCTGCATTCCTGCGGAGGAGTTCGCGGGCGTGGCCGTCGTTGCCCACGACGAAGCGATCCTTTCGGCCGCGCGTGCGCATGGTTTCGTTCCGGTTTACAACCCCGCACCGGAAGACGGCGTCAGCCGCACCATCGCCCTCGGGATGCGCGCACTGCCGGAAATGGACGCGCTGCTGTTCCTTGTGGCGGATCAGCCCCTGCTGCGCCGCGAAAGCATATCGGCAGAACTTGCGTTCTTTCGCGCCCATTCCGGGAATATCGTAGCGATGGGGCATGGGGTGCAGCGCGGCAACCCGGCAATTTTTCCAAAACAATTCTTCCCCGGTTTACGCGCGCTTACAGGGGACGCGGGGGGCAGCGCGGTGATCCGTGCGCATAAGGAAGCGCTCTTGCTTTTTGAAATCCCGGATCCGCTGGAGCTTGCGGATGTGGATACTGCCGAGGCGCTGCGGCTGCTTTCCGACGCGCACAAAAAAGCTGATGAAACGGAGGAAATGGCATGAAAAGCACAAAGATTTATCGAGGAACCATCGTTTATGCGCCGCAGCTTGGCGCGCTGGAATGCTTGGAGCATGCGTATCTCGTTGCACAAAACGGCATGATTGCCGGCGTGTTTCAGGAATTGCCCGGGAAATATCAGGATGCTGCATTGGAGGATTTCGGCGATTGCCTGCTCATCCCCTCGTTTACCGACCTTCACCTGCATGCGCCGCAATACGCCATGATGGGCATGGGCTTCGATCTGCCGCTGCTTGAATGGCTCAACACGTATACGTTCAAGGAGGAGGCGCGGTTTGCGGATGCAGGCTTTGCACGCACGGTATACGAAGCGCTTGCAGCCGAGCTGGTGCGCCGCGGCACAACGCGCGTATGCATGTTTTCGAGCCTGCACCGCGAGGGGACGCTCATCCTGATGGATGCGCTCGAACGGGCGGGCCTAACCGGCTTCGTCGGCAAAGTAAACATGGATCGCAACAGCCCGGACTGCCTGCGTGAAACATGCGAGGAATCGCTCGCACAAACGCGCCGTTGGCTGGACGAATGCGCCGGCCGGTATGCGCACATCAAGCCCATCCTGACGCCGCGCTTCACCCCATCCTGCTCGGACGCCCTTATGGAAGGGCTTGGCAGGCTTGCGGAAGAATATGAGCTCCCCGTGCAATCCCATCTTTCGGAGAACGATGCGGAAATTGAATGGGTGCGCGCGCTGCATCCGGATTGTGCGCAATATTGGGAAACCTATGCGAAGTTCGGCCTTTGGAAACGCGGTACGATCATGGCGCACTGTGTGCACAGTGATGCACGTGAGCGCGCAGCCATGCGCAGCGCGGGCGTTTGGGTGGCGCACAGCCCGGATTCCAACACGAACCTGTATTCCGGCGTTGCTCCCGTGCGCAAGATGCTGAGCGAGGGGCTTTCCGTGGCGCTTGCTTCCGATGTTGCAGGCGGCGCAAAGCTTTCCATGCTCCATGCAGCGGCAGAAGCCATCCGCGCTTCCAAGCTGCGTTACTATTACAGCGGAAAACGGCCTGACGAAGCCTACCTGACCGTGCCCGAAGCCTTTTACCTCGCAACGAGCGCAGGGCAACAATATTTCGGCGCGGGCCCGGGTTTTTGCGTGGGCGATTCGCTGCATGCCATCGTGTTGGATGACAGCGTCCTTCCGCCTTCGCGCCCGCTTGCGCCTGCCGAGCGTCTGGAGCGCCTGATTTATGCGGATGACAGCCGCACCATCCGCGCCGTAATCAGCGAAGGCCGCAGGCTGATCTAAGGTCTCTGTAAAAACAAACGTACCTGCTTCTTGACAAGCGCCCCCGTGCTTTGCTATAATACAAAGGCTACATCGGGAGAGATGTCCGAGTGGTTTATGGAGCCGGTCTTGAAAACCGGTGATGCTGCAAGGCACCGGGGGTTCGAATCCCTCTCTCTCCGCCAAATATGAGAATGCCCTCTGGGCATTGTCATATTCGGCGGCAACGGAGCGAACGGCGCTCTTCCACCGAAAATTGTATATGCGGAGAAGTACCCAAGTGGCTGTAAGGGGCTCCCCTGCTAAGGGAGTAGGCTGGGGTGACTGGCGCGAGGGTTCAAATCCCTCCTTCTCCGCCAAAGTGCCTATTTTGCTAGACAATTAGGCACTTTTTTGTTTTACAAAGCCACGGTTTATGGAATGTTCAGGCTAGCACAGAATAGCACAATTTAAATCTATAACGTACATTGCAACGAACAAAAAACACTGGAAAAGTGACCGAACATGGTGTATAATAACAGTGGGCTATGATGGTTTGGTTTGTTGGTACATTACAGAACACCTCCTTTACAAACGAAGAAGGCCGCCACAAAAAAGGCGGCATTTCTTCTATACTGTTACAATAGTGATTTTGGGTCAATGCATAGCGCGTCTGAAATGCGGATTAGGGTTCTTGCGTCAATATTACCTAGTTTGGGGGCTATTTTTGTAATAGCTTTTTCGCAACGCTGAAACGCATTCCGGCTTTCCACATGTTACCGCATTTGTTCCGGGCGGACACAGGCCGCCACATATCACGCACCGTTTCAATGATACGCGTTTTTCCGATCTGATTTCCGCTATTTTATCGCGGTTTGCGGTGTAGTACGCAGCGCCCTGGCTGCGGTCAACCGCCATAACAGCGTCATACCTGCAATCTGGGCAATACCGTTGCCTGCCGTTGCTTACGGTGTATTCGCGCCCGCAACGTTCGCATGTGTCCGTGCTGCCAAGCTTCCGCGCGTATCCGTTTTTTCTATACCTCGCGGCGCGTTCCCTTTCGGCCCTTATCCTGCACGCGGGGCATCGCTTTGCGCGTGGGCCTCCCAGAAATTCAATGCCGCAGTCCTGACATGTGCGCATTCGGATGGAACTGTTTTTCTTGCCCGCTGCGGAACATGCATCGCATTGGAATTGCCTTGCGTTGCCCGTGAACTCCGCGCCGCAGGATGTACATATACGAATTACAGAACGCCGCGCCATAGAATACCTTTCTGCCGGGATTGGCCGCCCGGCTCGGCGTTGTCGTGTTACCAGATGCAGCTCTGCCGCTCGATGATTTCTTCTACTTCCTTGATCTTTTCAGGGTTCTTGTACGTGTGCCTTACGGGATCATCGCGGTAATTGTGATCGGCAAATTCATTTGCCTTCTCTGCGTTGTCAAACCATTTTGTCATCTTAGCACTGCCATCCCAATAGGTTACGCTATAAAATGTCTTTGCCATTTTTCTTGCCCTCCGTTGTTTTATCTTATGGCTCTATTATACTATGATATCATATTAAAGTCAATAGAAATACCGAAAAAAGTTAATTGAATTTTTCTATGGAAACATAGGATTAAATATGATATAATGGCTATGCAAGGGGGATAGATCATGAAAACAAAATATGAATACAATAAAAAATATGCCGATGCATATGATGCAAAAATGGATAGGCTGTTAATCAGAATGCCGAAGGGACAGAAAGACACAATCAAGGAATACGCAGAAAAGAACGGCGAAAGCGTAAACGGGTTTATAAATCGGTTAATTGCCGAAGCGCTTGAAAAATAGAAAATATGTTCGGTTTTATCCGTAATTTTATGGTATAATGTAAATGGATAAAATATGAAATCTCATGGCATCGCAGAAACGCGGTGCCTTTTTTGTGTGCTATGAAACATTGTGTTAAATGGATTGAAACACCAAAGACATGCAAGGAATGTAAGTATTACGATAGAAATCGGAAGCGGTGCGTGGTGAAGGTATGCCCGTATCCGGCGCGGAGGTGATCGGGCGTGGCGGCAAGGATAACGGAAGTTAGACGCAAGAAAATCCTTGCAGACTATTTAGAAACTGAAAACTATAGGGAAACCGGGCGGCGCAATGGCGTGTCCGATGTAACTGTGCGCAAGCTGGTCATGGAGAACTCGGACTTCAAGCGTGCAATTGAAGCCAAAAAAGAGCAGGACGAAGCCGACATCATCGCGTATATGGACAGCAAACGCGATAAGGTGTGTAAGATAATAGCGCTAGGCCTAGATGCATTGGCAGACCCGGAAAAGCTGAGAGGCGCAACACCTGCGCAAATAACAACGGCACTAGGCACATTAATAGACAAATGGCTGTTGTTGAAGAACCCGCAAAGCGGCGGAACGGCGAAGATTGAAATCAAAACGGATGATCCAGAATTGGCACGGTGGTTAAATGGAAATTGATTTAACTAGAATGTCGGAACCGCAACGGGAATTTTTCCTATCGGATGCAAAGTATACATGCTATGGCGGCGCGCGTGGCGGCGGTAAAAGCTGGGGCATGCGCACATTGTTAGTATTGAATGCATTGAAATATCCCGGTTTAAACATTCTACTGCTCCGGCGCACGCTGCCGGAATTGCGGGAAAATCACATAGTGCCCATGCGCGCCATGCTTCACGGCGTGGCGAAGTACAACGCAACGGAAAAAACGTTTACATTTCCAAATGGTTCACGTATCGTGGCCGGGTATCTAGCCCACGAAGGGGACATATTGCAATATCAGGGGCAGGAATACGGAATAATCGGCATGGAGGAGGCAACGCATTTCACCGAAGAACAAATGCAATTGCTGATTCCGTGTAACCGTGACACACGCAGCGGACGAAAGCCGCGCATGTATTTCACATGTAACCCCGGCGGCGTTGGGCATTCATGGGTGAAACGGTTGTTTGTGGATGGGCAGTACGAAGGAAAGGAAAACCCAGCAAACTATAAATTTATCCGCGCAAGGGTCTACGATAACGCACCCCTGATGGAAGCAAACCCGGAATACGTGGACGCGCTGGAAGGGCTGCCGGAAGACTTGCGCCGCGCGTATCTAGATGGCGATTGGGATGTGTTTGTTGGGCAGTATTTCACAGAATTTCGCAGGGAATTGCATGTGTGCGAACCGTTTGAAATCCCGGCGCATTGGTCGCGCTTCCGCGCGTTGGATTATGGTCTTGACATGCTTGCGGTTGTATGGGGCGCGTTCGATGAATTGGGTAATGCGTATATTTACCGCGAATTGTGCAAGCCGGATGTTGTGATAGCGGATGCGGCGCGGATGATTCTTGATGCGTCAGCGAATGAACCTATACTTAACACATTTGCCCCGGCTGATATGTGGGCGCGAAACAGGGCAACGGGGCGCGGGCAGGCTGAAATGTTCGCGGATGCTGGATTGATTTTAACACAGGTTAGAAATAGTCGCATTGACGGCTGGTTGTCGCTGAAAGACTGGATGCGCCCGATCGACAACGGAACAGGCGGAAAACGGCCACGATTGCAGATATTCAGCACATGCCGCAGGCTAATTCATGACTTGCCGTTGTTGCAACACGATGAACATAATCCTACGGATGTATCAACACAGCCGCATGATATAACACACGCACCGGACGGCTTGCGTTATCTTCTGGATGGCAGGCCGCAACATCGTGTCATCGTTCCGCAAGAATACGATTCACAGATTGATAGCTTTTTGGATTATGGGGGATAAAATGGGATTTTTTGTGTGTTTTGTTTCCGTTGTTGGGCTGATTGTGTGCTTCACATGCGGCGCGGTGCTTGCGCATATATGGGGCGTATCGCCGAACAAGAAACACAGTGATCGGATGGAAGAAGTAAATCCGACACAGGCCGAAACGGACAATCAGGAACAATGGCTAAGGATGATGAACTACACCGGGAGGAATAATGAATGATTCGTACAGACCCGCAGGAAATATGGAAGGAATACGAAAAAGGGATTGATTACAACAATTCAATAGATCTGTATGAAACGGTTCGCGTAAACCGAAATTTTTTTCTTGGTCGGCAGTGGGAAGGGCTGAACGCGCCCGATCTTCCGAAGCCGGTCATGAACATCATGAAACGTGTTATCGCGTACCAAACGTCAATGATTACATCGGACGATATCGGCGTATCGTTTCAGCCGTTCAGACCGAACCCGGATGAATCACTGCTTGCAGCGATATTTGCGCAAGAAGTGGAGCGGGTTATAGAACAGGCTAAAATTAAATCATTCCATCGTGACGCAATCCGTAATGCATCGGTAGATGGTGACGCATGCATGTATCTGTACTATGATACGGACATCGAAACCGGTCAGGATGTGAAGGGGGACATCCGCGTTGAACTGATAGACAATATCAATGTTTACTTCGGCAATCCGTACCTGTGCAACGTTCAGAAACAGCCGTATATCATCATTGCCCAGCGCAAGACGCTAAAAGAAGTGAAAGAAGAATCGAAGCAGAATGGCTGCGATGCTGAAAGCATCATAACAGACAGCGACCCGAACCAAGGCGAAGCAGGGGACGATAGCGGACTTGTGACGGTTCTGATTAAATTCTGGAAGGAAAACGGAATTGTAAACGCAATCAAGACAACGCAAACCGCTATTGTGCGCGACAAATGGGATACAGGGCTGAAGCTGTATCCAATTGCATGGATGCCTTGGGAAACCGTTCGTTCATCGTACCACGGACAGGCCAGCATAACCGGGCTTGTGCCAAATCAGATTGCGATCAACCGCATGTATGCGATGGCCATACGTTCCGCAGAAATGAACGCATTCCCGAAGGTTGTATACGATGCAACCAAGATTGAACGTTGGTCTAACCGTGTGGGCGAAGCCGTAGCTGTGCGCGGTGGCGGTGTCACAGACGCGATTGCAACCGCAATCAGAGGCGCTGACATGTCACCGCAGGTCATGCAGATCATCGAAACAACCGTAAACATGACACGCGATTTTATGGGCGCATCTGATGCAGCCTTGGGAAATGTCAGGCCGGACAATACATCGGCTATAATCGCGGTGCAACAGGCTTCAAGCGCACCTCTTGACTTGCAGAAACGCGCATTTTTCGATTGGTGTGAAGATTATGTACGAATCATCATTGATATGATGCGTGCGAACTACGGAACGCGGTCAATTGTGATTCAGGATGGTGACATACTGGCGAAGTTCATCCCACCAGATCCTATGACCGGTGAAATGCCGGAGTATTTTGAAATGCGCGTTGATTTCGGGCAATTGGAAGGTGCAAACATGCTGTTAAAGGTTGATGTGGGTTCTTCTGCATACTGGTCTGAAATCACGCAGATGCAGACGCTGGACAACCTTGTGAACAAGGGTATCATACAAGACCCGGAATTGTTTGTTGAACAGATTCCAAACAAGTACCTTGTGGGAAAGAATAAGATTCTTGAATCCATAAGACGCGCAAAGGATTTGCAGGAACAGCAGATGCAAGAACAGCAACAGTTGCAAAATATGCAACAACCAATGTTTTAAACAGCCGAAAGGCTGATTTTTTATTTGCGCCAACCATAGCGCAAGAAAGGAAGTAACACATGGAAGAATACACCAATTTTTCCGACACAGGCGAGGACATGTTTCTTGATGAACCGGAGGCAACGGATGAAACCACTTCGGAAGAGCCGGAAGTTGAAGAAACGCAACCCGAACCCGAAACGAAGCCAGAAACGAAACATGAGCCGCCTGCACAAACGTTGAAAATCAAGTACAACGGCAAGGAGCAGGATATCACGATGGAACAAGCCGTTGAACTTGCGCAGAAGGGCATGAACTATGACAAAGTTCTGAACGAGCGGAACGGGCTGAGGGTGGATGCGCGGGCAAGTGAATTGATTCACCGGCTCGCGGAAGAAAGCGGCATGGACATTGAGGAGTATGTCGGATTCGTGGAAGAGCAACAGAAAGCCATGATATTGCAGAGGGAGATTGAATCCATCCGCGATAAGTATCCAGACATGCCAGAAAATGCCATCAAAGAATTGGCAAGCTCACGCGCTGCGGAAAAGGCACGAAAAAACGAGGAAGCAGCAGCGGAACGGAAGAAATCGAGCGAGGAAGCGAAACAAAAACCATGGATTGACTTCTTGCGCGAGTTCCCGGAGTACAAGGACGAATTGCCGAATGATGTGATTGCCTACATCGAAAAGGGCAGCACGCCAATTGAAGCAATGCTCCGTTTTAAACTGGATGCGGGCGAACAAAAGATAAAAGAACTAGAGGACAAACTGACATCGCAGGAGCAAAACACAAAAAACAAACAAAAATCCGTAGGTTCCGTTGAATCCACTGCCATCAAACAGGCAGTGGATGATTTTTTAGCGGGGTTTGACGGATAAGAAAGGAAAAACAAAATGAGTATAAATCTTGCAACCAAGTATAGCAACAAAATTGCACAGGCGCACACCCGTGAATCTTTCCTTACTGGGAAGGCAAAAGCGCCGTATGATTTCGTAGGCGTGAAAAGCATCCGCATTTACACGTTGCTTTCGCAGCCGCTTAATAATTACGACCGAACCAATACCTCTAATCGTTATGGCGCGCTTTCCGAGCTTCAGGATTCCTATCAGGAAATCAGCATGACGCAGGACAAGTCTTTCCGCATCGCCATTGACAAGGGCAACAACAACGAACAGATGATGGTGAAAGAAGCGGGGCGCGTCATGAAGATGCAGCTACGCGAGCAGGTCGTTCCCACTGGTGACAAGCGCGCGCTGAATCAGTGGGCATGGGGCGCTGGTAAATGTCTTGAATATGGCGCGGCGGTCAGTAAGAGCAATATCATCGGGACGCTTCTTGACATCGAGACGAAGTTCATGGACGCTTTCACGCCGCTGGATGACCGCTATGTGGTTGTGAAGAACGAACATGTAAAGCTGATTAAAACCTCAGATGAATTCCAGTATGTGGACGGTGTGCGCGAGAACTTCATCTTGAAGGGCGTGGTCGGCAAGGTCGGAACGCTGAACATCATCGCAATGCCTGCTGCATGGTTCCCGACCAATGTGGAACATGTCGCATTCCATTCCCGCGCGGTTGGTTTCCCGTTCAAGATTCGTGATACCAGAATTGTGACCGATTCCGAAGCGGTCAACGGTGCCGTACTGCTTGGGCGGTTCAACTATGATGCGTTTGTTGTTGGCGGCGCGTGTGATGATGTTATCGTGTGCGTAGCGAAAGGCTACAAGTGTGCAAATCCTGCTGTAGAAAAGACCACAGCCACGGCAATTACAACCACAACCACCGGCGCAAAGATTTATTACACGCTGGACGGCAGTGACCCGAGGTTTAGCACGAGCCGCGTTGAGTATTCCGACGCAATCACCAACCCCACGGCCGGCACGGTTATTAAGGCAATTGCGATTTATCCCAGTGGCAACAAGTACGTTTCCGATGTAGTGACGCACATTTGCGTTTAATGACACAAGGGAGGGGGTTGGCCCCTCCCTTTTTCTTTTAAGGAGGGCATATGACAGGGCAAGAGATTTACGAAACCGCAAGCGCATTTCTGTATGAAGCTGATAATGAGGACGCAGAAAGCAAGCGTTATTCTGTGCCTTTCCTGAACCTGTTATTGCAGGAATGTCTTGAAGTTGAAAATTCGATACGTATTTCAAATGGGCTTGAACCGCTTGAAACTGCGCAAAAGATAGAAACGCTATCCGATGAAATCATATATTCCGATTCTATAACGCGCGTTGCGTTGCCATATGGCGTAGCTGCGCAATTCTTTCAAGAAGCAATGGACAACTTCCAAGCTGAAAATTATCGCGCAAAGTATATAGCTGCGTTGAATGAAGCGAGGCGGTTGGTATTCGTTGATGTGGTGGATGTGTATGGAGGTGAGTGATTGTGCCGTCTGTCGTTACGCCTAGAAACATATCTGATGTAAAGCGATACCACAAATCATATTCCAAGTTCAGGGGCGTTGACTTCTCGACAGACCCGACACTGGTTAACGATTCACGTTCTCCATTGTGCCAAAACCTTATATCTGACTTAGCGGGATTCCCCGAAAAGCGCCTTGGATGGCGCACGCTGTTTACAGTTGATTCGCCGATAAACGGATTGTTTTATGCCGTATTTGAATCGGGCGCAGGAAAGTATATCGTGCATGGCGGCACGAAGCTGTATACATTCACTGATACTGGATTTTTGCAAGTGTACGATGGTATGAACAACGCGCGAAGCACGGCGTTCTCGCACGGTGGCAAGCTGTACATATTGGACGGCGCGAATTATCTTGTCGCAGAAGAAACCGGGGACACCATAGGCATATCGCACGTAAGAGAGCGTGCATTTGTACCGACAACCGTAATCGGTGCGCCTGCGGCGGGAGGAGGCACGCCGTTTGAGGCGGTGAACATGCTGACTGGGAAGCGCATAAATTCAATGATCGGTGACGGAATAAGCACGGTGTTTAAGCTTGATTCCGAAAATATAGATTCCGTAGAATCGGTAAAGATTGACGGTGTTCTAAAAGCAGAAACAACGGATTACACAGTAAATCTATCAGAGGGAACTGTTACGTTTACGCAAGCACCAGCGGAAAGTGCGGCTGGCGGAGGCGTTGACAATGTTGTTATTGCATTCACTAAGAATGTGCCGGGATACATCAGCAGGATAGAAAAATGCACGATTGCGGCAAGCTACGGATACAACAATGATAACCGTTTCTTTCTGTCCGGCAATCCAGAATATCAGAATTGGGACTGGCAATCGGGGCTTGATGAACCGACATATTTCCCTGATACAGGGTATACGAAGATAGGCGCGGACACTTCCGCAGTCATGGGATACATCAAGCAGTACGATGCCATGACGATCGTAAAGCGGAGCAACGAACAGGATGCAGAGCTGTTCCTGAGAACAGCAACAATCACGGAAGGTAACAAGGTTATATTCCCGGTTAAGCAGGGCGCAAAGGGTATCGGTGCGGTATCGATGACTGCGTTTTCAACGCTCCGGGATGACCCGCTTTTCCTGTCCAACGATGGCGTGTTTGCCATTGCGTCAAATTCCGTGAATCAAGAAAGGGTTCTGCAAGACAGGTCTTTCTATGTAAACTCAAAGCTCACGAAAGAGGAAGGGCTTGATAAGGCAGTATCCGTTGTGTGGAATGGATATTACATTCTGTGTGTGAATGGTCATTGCTATGTTGCGGATTCAAGGCAGAGAACAGGTGACGCGCAAACGGAACAGTATTCATATGAGTGGTACTATTGGACAAACATTCCTGCAATCGCGTTTCTTGAAATTGACAGCGCGCTGTACTTCGGCACGGCAGATGGCAGGGTGTGCAAGTTCAATACCGACATAACAGGCGTTAGCAGATTCAACGATGACGGACAGCCGATTGTGGCTCGATGGTCAACCAAGTATGACACATTCGGCACGTTCACAAGGCGCAAGACACTTGTGAAGAAGGGTTCTGGCGTAATGATAAAGCCTTACAGCCGTTCAGGCGTAAAAATCTATGTGGCAACGGATAGGGCGCATGAACGCCTGATACGTTCCAGTAACATGGACATATTCGACTTTTCAGACATAGATTTTGAACGATTCACATTCAATACGTTGGACACACCGCAAGTGAAGCCGTTCAATACAAAGGTCAAGAAGTTCATATCGTTGCAGCTGATCTTTGAGAATGATGCAGTAAACGAGGGATTCGGCGTGTATGGAGCAGAGGTGCAATATACCGTTGGAAATTACGTGAAATAGGGGGATTGTTATGGCAAGTTATTACACTTCCGGCTACACGCCGCCGCAGGGCGTTACAAGCGCAGACCAAGTAAAGGCGATTCAGCAGCAATTGACGCAAGCCGGATATAACGTAGGAAATACTGGCGCGGATGGTATATGGGGAAAGAATACGCAGGCGGCATATGATTCGTATTTAGCCGCAGGCGGCAATACGGGCGGCTCTATATGGTCATCCCCTGCCGGCGTGTCCGGCGGCTCTATGTATGGTTCTTCTGGATTCTCTATGCCATCCCTTCCCTCTTACGATATTGGAGCTGCATATGACAGAAGCGCCGAGCAGTATAAAGCGGCACTCGATGCGGCGTACAATTCGCAGAAAGCAGGGATTGACGCACAGGCGGCAAAACTGTCAGACCAGTATAACGCGGTTCGGTCGAATGCTTACACCAATGCAAGACTGAACGCAATCGGGAACAATGAAGTCATGGCTTCGTTGGGGCTTGCTGGGAACATGTACAAATCACCCGTTTCTGGCGTGTCTGAAACCTCAAGGGTGAATCAGGATATCGGCATGCGGAATGACATAAATTCCGCAACGCGACAGGAACAGGCCGAAAGGGATAATCTTGCACTTGAGCTTATGCAAGCGGGATATACAAGGGATGTAGAGTATGCCAAATGGATGGCCGATATGCTGATTGCAAAAGCAAACGCAGAACAGGCTGCGGCACAACAGGCGTTTGAGAACCAGATGGCGCTTGCAAAGATGTATTCAGATATGTACGGTGGAATGGGTGGTAGTTCGTCCGGCGTGTCCGGTGGTTCCAGAAGTTCATCTAAAAAAACCACAACGTCAACATATTCTTCCATGAAGAATTACCTTGAAACGATTTCCAAACAGGGCGCGACAAGGAAAGATATGTCCTCTGAAATTGCAGGAATGAACCTCCCACAGTATCAGAAAGACATACTGAACAGTTATTCCAAGATTCTGTCTACAGGGTTTACAAAGCCGTCTATGATGGTAAAAAATCAGACGAAAAAATAAGGGGGATATATGGCGTACATATCCTTAGATGATTACCTTGAATATGAAGCCAGGCGAAAAGCACAGAACGAGATCGTAAAGCAGAACGAGAAAACGCTGTATGAGAGTAGCAGGGCGGCATATGAAAACTATAAATCCAAACCGCAACAGCCTTTGAAATATCAGCAACAGCCGCAAAACGACGTATATATTCCAGCGCAGTTCGGACAGCGGATATTGGACAGACAGCGGCAGCAGGAATACGCGAACCGTTTGTACAATACCTATATTCCTGCCACGCTTGCGCAGGATGCTATCAATAGGCACGGAGCGGGAAATGATTTCAATGCGTTTTCCGACAGAGTGTTGCGGTATGACTATCTGAACAATGCGGATACTGCAAAGATGAAAGCGGAACTTGATGCGCTTTCGTCCGAATTGTCATTGGATGAGCAACGCTATAACCGCATGAAAGCCAAATACGCATTGTATGGCAACAATGTGAATGATAGCGGAGCAAAGGCCATAAAAAGGTACTTAGACGAATATGAAGCCAAGAGCAATAAAGCTGAACAGCTTAGGCGTAATCTATCCGATGCGGAAAAAGCGCAGAAATACGCCGGATATGAAGCGCTGCGGCAGAACGCTGACTTTGCGGAGAAGTCGCAGGCCGGTAAATCAAAGCGTGTGCAGTTCAGCCTTACAGACCCATCCACATGGGCTGCGGGCGATGATCGGTACGACTTCATTAACGACATTGATGGATACCGCGACCATAATTTGGCAGGTCTTGAATTTGACAATGCTAAGGTTATGGGGATGGAGCGCAACCTGTCGGAACATGCGGCCGTTTCAAAAATGACAGATGGCGAAATAGCCATGTACAACTATTTGTACGCTACGAAGGGCAGGAAGGCAGCGGACGAATACATTGACACGATCGCTGAGGGATTGAACTATAAACTGGCGCAGGACGATGCGGCGAACGTAGGAGACAATGTGCTGAAAGGGATGTCATATGGCTTCCAATCCGGCGTTGAGCGCTTCGGTACTGGCGTTGCTGATATGTTCCGTGGTGAAGCCACGCCAACATCCGCAACTGAATACGGCTCACAGCTTGTAAGGGAAAACCTTGCCGATTCCGGTTTAAAACTGCCTGAATTTATGGGCGGCTCCAGCGTTGGGCAAGTCGCATTTGATATGGCGAACACTGCGGGCAATATGGCTCCGTCCATCCTTCTAGCAACGCTCACAGGCGGTTTGGGTGCTACATCCGCAGTATCGGGCGGTGTTGCTTCCGCTTCCATGGGACTAAGTGCGGGCGGAAGTGCAAAGATGCAAGCACTCCGGCAAGGATACTCCAACGAACAGGCAACGAAGTATGGATTACTGGTCGGCGCGTCAGAAGGTGCATTGCAGTATCTTCTCGGTGGTATTTCCAAGCTGGGCGGCAAGTTCACTGGTGGAATTGCATCAAGGGCAATACAGAACATTGATAACGCACTCTTGAAGGTGGCGGCAAACTCCGGAATCAAGATGGCAGGTGAAGGAACGGAAGAATACCTGCAAGAGATCCTTGAACCAATATATCGCAATCTCATCTTCAACGAGAGCAATCAAGTTGACCTGCTCAACCCGGATGCGGTGTATTCGTTCATGCTCGGCGCATTGACCTCTGGCGTGATGGAATCCCAAAATACGGTTAGGGATTTAGCGGGAGCGGTACGGACAGAAGCCGCAAAGGCAAGAGAACGAGCGGCAACCCCGAATATCAACGGTGCGTTGGTCGGTTCAAATTCGCTTGTACAGGATTCAGGCACTGATACGGTAAATACTCCAACCGCACAGCAAACAACGGCAAATACAAGCGTTGCAACGGCATCTATCAATCAACTTGACCGGATTGATTATGATGTAATTAAAAGAAACAAAAATGAAGTTTCTGAAATGAATCCTGTCACGGAAATGGATGGAAGCGAGTTTTCAAAAGGGACGGTTGGAATTTTTGACCAAGTTGCAGAATTTTTTAATTCTATAGGGAACAAGGTTACGAACTCCATACTTGGAGATGTAGTGATTGATCGAAGAGGTGTTAAAGACTCCGTTTCGCATGGATTGGGGAGAAACAAGGCTATAGCATTCAAGGCGGTCCCAGATGTAATACAGAATGGAAAAATCATTGATTATCAAAAAAACTGGAAGGGCAGAGGTTATGATACTGTTGTTCTCGCTGCCCCCGTCACGATTAAAGGAGAACCATATTATGAAGGAGTTGTTTTAATCCGACCGCAAGATAACCAAAGGTTCTACTTACACGAAGTGCTTGCGAGTAATGGAAAAGACACACATGCGCCGTTCAAGACCGGAACCACTACAAGTGGCACCTCCGGCGACGCAGGTATGCCTTCTTTAATAAGTTTACTCAACGAACTAAGAAATGTCAACACGCAGCCCAAAAACACCAACGCACAGCAGGATATTCCTACACAAACCGCACCACGAGTAAACCATCACGCCGAAAGCGTTAATCAAAGCGCCCCGGTTGATACGGTTCGGAATGAATCCGCGCCGCAGATTCAGCAAGAACAAGCAGTAAATACTAATCCACTAACCATTGTGGAAAAAATAAGGAAATTAAAGAGGGATGTTTCCAACTATACCTACTCTCCCGAAAGAGTATATACTGCTGAGGATTACAAAGCTCTTTCTGACAAGCGAATTGAGGACTATACCCCGGATGATATATTTGCGATTGTAAGCGAATTACAGAACAAGAAAGGACTGCACAACAAAGATATGAGCAGGGTTCTTAATTCTGTATCTGGTAAAAACCTTGATTTGAGAAATGCTTTGTACAACCTAATCGAGAGGGATTTCAATACTGCGTCAGGCAATCATGGAAGGATGCAGACGCGGGATTTAACCGAATTGAGGGATAGGTACATAGCTGCCGGCGTTGATCTGAAAAACAAGAGAGAGCTTTCCGCCATTATGAAGTATGGCGAAAAAGGCTATATCGACAGCGATGGCAGCTGGGTTGAATATGGCTTAGAGGACTTAAAGAGAGAGTTCCCGGAGAAGTGGGAAAAGCTATCGGAAGTTGCAGAGCAAGATAGGGCTTTGTATGATTCATACCTCGATAGAATAAACGAAATGCGCGAGCGCATATACCCTGAGATGATGAAGCGTGCGCAGCAGGAGCTTGAAAGCGCAAGGGAAAGCGTTGCACTATACACTGATAAAATAAGCAGAATAGAGCAAACGATATCATCTATCGAAAATGACATAGCGTCAAAGCGCGATGCGGCAAATTCTAAAAAAAGAACCGATACACTTTCATTTGAAAAGCTGCAAAGCAGTATAGACAATGACACAAAACGGATAAACGCATTTAAGAGAGAGTATGAAAACGCGCAGCAGAAATTAGAAGATGCTAAATTCAGGGCTGCAAGATTGGATGAGGAAATAAGGAATGGCGAGCCGCTTCATCAGCGAAAGATTGAACCTCTTAAGAATTATTATCACCATGTAGGTGCTTTTGATTCGGGTATTCTTTCCCTTATTGGCTCGAAATCTATCGTTGGCGAAACGGTAGCTGGAAAAGTGTCTGACAGTGACACCGCAACCGTTGTTGCAAGAACAATAGACAGGTTGATAGACTCCATACTTGGCAAAAACGATATAGCGCCCGGAATGGTAGGTGTATCGGATAACACAAAGCCGCGCGTAAGGTTCCAAGGAATCATGGAACACAGGAAAGGAGGTGCATATAAGCTAAATTCTTTTGAATCTATGGCTGAATACATAGGGATTGCAGATTATATGCTTGCGTTTGATGAATACACATCAAACATCCGAGATATAACAAATATCCTTCGTTCTGCAGCGGATAAGATCGATAAGGCTGGTGATACAAGCCGCAATGCAAATTCGTTTATTAAATGGCTCGATGACTGGAACAATATGCTTACTGGCAAGACAAGCCCGCTTGATAGAGGCGTGCAGGATATAGTTGGACGAAATGTCATGAATGGCGTTAAAAAACTAAATTCACTTGTCAGGAGTTCCACGCTTTTGAACAACTTCAGGAGTGCGCTGATTCAGCCATCCGCAGTCGCAAATGCGAAGCATTATATCCAAAATCCGCTTGATTGGGTTCGCGGCGGTAGGTATATTGCAAATGCAATGAGCGGAAAAGCTGATTATGCCGATGTTATGTCCAGAAGTAATTTCTTATCACAAAGAGATATGCTTACGCCAAACGACATATTAAATTACACGGCATCGCGTAAGGTGAAGAACGCGCAGGCAAAAATGCTTTCAGTCGGGCAAAATGCTGCCGATAAACTTATATGGTGGACAGCGTTTGCAAAGTATGATGAAGCGTCTCAAACTCCCGGCGGTTTAGAAAAGCTGAACGCGAGCTATTCAAGGACATATGAAAATGCTATCGATTTTGCAGATGATATAACGCGAAAGAGCGTTGCCGGGCGTGGCGTTGGCGAACAGCCGATCACGATAAAATCAACTGTTGTTGATGCATTGGTTCCATTCCAAACCGAAGTTGTGAATCAGTATCATGCATTTGTAGAGAATGTAGGAACATTGCTCGGAAAAGGTTCAACAAGGGAGCAAAGGGCGCGGGCTGCCGCAGGGCTTGTTTCGTATGAGATATCTGCATTTGCAATAAACTCATTGTTTAAAGCAATGTTCGGAGATTCCGCGCTTGGTTTTGATTTCTTTGGCGCGCTTTTCGCTGCGCTGACAGGCGGAGATGATGATGATGAAGACGATACAGTCCTAAAGCGTTTAGGCAGAGAAACAACAGCTACAATTATGGGCGGCCTTCCATTCGCGTCTGCATACACTCCGTTGTTGATGGATACCGAAACAGCAAAATCCATATTCGGCGAAGATGGTAACCCTTCTCGGTACGGCACAGGGATGATGGGTACAAATGCGGTTGCAGACCTCGCAAAGACATTCTTATTTGATAAAAACGCAACGGGATGGGATAAGGCGAATGCTTTGGCCGCATTCTTCCCTTATGGAGGAAAACAGATTGTCAGAACCGCGCAAGGATTATCTACTGTTATTCAGGGCGGCAGCTACAAAACGAACAAGGACGGAGAGGAGCAGCTTCAATTCCGTGTAGACAAGAACGCAGAAAACTACATCAAAGGAGGACTGTTCGGCAAATGGGCTTTGGATGGTGCTCGTGACTATGTTGCAGGCGGATTTAAGCCATTGAGCGCAGATCATACAAAGGCATACAAAAACGCTACTGCAAACGGCGTAGACGGAGCTTATGCGCTGATGCTCATCGACCAGTACAAAGGCTTGAAATCAACAAGCGATGTTGACGGAAAAGAGGGCACAAAGCCTTACAAGTTCCGCAAGGCTTTGTTTGATGACAGTTCCATCACAACAGAGCAGAAACAAATGCTTGAGCGTGACATCTTGGGAGAAAACAAGGCTGACTTCTCATCCGAGCTGGCATTCAAGGCATCGATGATGGACGGCAAGGCTCCGGAGCGGTTTAAAGGGTATGTCAAGGCAGGAATCCCAGAAGAAACCGCAATGAAAATAGTGGAGTGGAAGAAGGGCAACAACAGCGGCGAAAAGAAGGTTAGAGAATATCTTAAAACGCTGAAACTCACAGACCGACAAATCGAAGCGGTCATCGGTATCAACTAAGGGGGAGCAATCCCCCTTTTTTCATGAAAGGAGTATGCAATGGCAATCACGGACAAGAAGATAGGCTCGTGGGCGAACCCCGTTGTAAACGAAGCGGATCAGCCCCAACGCACGGCAGCGGATATGAAGGCAATCTTTGATTCAAACAGCAATCAAATAAAAACCGCCTTCAACGCCGTGGTAGATGAGCTTGTGGGGGAGGGGGGCGCGGGTAACGTTGGAAATGGGGCGTTCGGAGAGATTCCGGCTGGAACGGTCGCAGCCCAGCTTGCGGCGCTGCTGAACATGCTCGGGAGCTACCCAAGCTCATCGGACATAAAGGGGATCCGGCTAAGCGCGGACAACAAGATCGAGGTAACGCTGGACGGCACAACATGGAAGCCGACAGCGCAGACCGGCGATCCGGCAGCGGATTTGGGCGCACTTCCTGTTGCGGCAGACATTCAGGATGCGGACGGATTCCTGATGTACGATGCATCCGAAATGAAAAACAAACGAACGTTGTGGAGTAAGATCAAGGAGGCGATCGGAGCCGTATTCGCAGCCGGAACTGTGGGCTATAAGTACACCATCAGCCTTGAACCCGGCACCGCAGACAACACGGCAAGTATAATCCGCATCAAGGAAAATGCTACGGGCAATCCGCGGGTGCTTATCGCGGCAAATACCGATGTAAATACTGGTGAAGTATCGCAGATTGTTCTTCGTGACGGTACGAATGTTGGAAAAATCAATATCCAGTGCAATACAGCCGGCGCAAAAGGCATCAGAATCACAGATGGCAATAACGTTGAACGTATAAAGCTGTTACACACAACTACGGATGACACGTGCAGATTCCAAATCAACGATGCAAGCGGAAATGACATAACACGGCATGTCATCGGTGCGGCTCCTGCCTTATCAACCCCCGCGGGCGGAACGGCATCATTAACCCTCGCGGACAACACCGAATACCGTTTTACTTCCGCTGTGACATCGCTTACGCTGACCTTCCCGTCCGGGAACTTTGACTGCTGGCTGGAATTCACCACGGGCAGCAGCATATCAGTTAATTTCCCGGCAAATGCGACCTATTTAGGCGGCGCGCCAACCTTCGAAGCGTCTAAGACCTATGAAATGTCAATTAAGGACGGTTCTGTGATCTGCGCGGAAGTAGAAGGGAGCTTGCTGGCATGAGCTATTGGATGGCTGTACGCAGGCGGCTTGCAGCGGCAGCGCTTGCCGGAATCGATGTGGCAGCCCTTGCGATCACCTACACCGGCAACATGACGGACGAAATCGTCACAATGGGGGACGGAAATCAATACCGGCTGCTGACGCTGACAAGCTCCGGCACGCTGTCTATTCCGGCCAAAGTAAAGGCGGACGTGTGGCTGTGCGGCGGTGGGGCGAATGGGGGGAATGCTTGGACTGGTGGACCAAAAGGCGGCTATGGAGGCGGCGGCGGATTCATAACGCAAGCGCTTAGTCAGGTAATTGCAAATATTACCGCCGTTGTAGGTGCTGCTGCTGGTGATTCGTCAATAATCGGCGATATATCATTATCAGCTGCGTGCGGAATCACGATTAACGCTAATAGTAACCCCGATACTACAACTGTTGTAGGCGCGTCTGGCGGCGGTGGTAGAGGTACGTATTACTGGGACAGTAATCAGCCTGGATTAAAGGGCGCGGGAGTTACAACATACCCATTTGGAGATACCACGTATTTTTCAGGCAAACCGCATTGCGCAGGTGGCGGTGGAGGCACGAGCAGTCACTATGTATCAGGTAATGGGTATGTTGGAGCGGGCGGAAATGGAGGAACGAATGGCGGCGATGGAGGAATCGGTTTAACTGCTGGTAGTTATGGTAGCTCTGGCGGTACTGGTGGAGCGCTAGGCGGAGGAACGGGGTCGAGCCGATACTTGGGCAATAGGGGCACTAATGCAACATTTTATGGTTCTGGTGGCGGCGGAGGCTCTATAAGTGATGACGAAGATGATGTTTCCAGTACGTACAATCCAACATCCGGCTATCAAGGTGTCATCTACGTCCGAATCCCGCTCAATCAGGCAGCATAAGGAGGCAGCATGAAATACGCAGTAGTAAAAGAAAACGCGGTTGAGAACGTGATTGTAGCAGACGCGGCGCAGAAGGCAGAACTGGAAGCCGCGCTCGGCGCGGAGCTTGTGGACGCGCAGCCGTTCAACCTGCAAATTGGCGATATGCGCGTTGGCGCTAACTGGACGCGCAATCAGGACGGGGAACAGATCGTGCTGACCGGGCAGCCGACATATGACGAACTGATTGCACGATTGGAAGATGCAGAGGCAGCGCTTGCGCTGCTTGGCGTGGAGCCGCAGGAAGGGGCATAACATGGGCAGATGGTTAGACGGTGCGCGTGCAGTACGCGCGGCAATGGATACTGCGGCAGCGGCACTTACGGACGAAACGGCGCTTGGCGCAATGGCGATTTATCCGGTGTGGGAGATTGGCAAGGCGTATGCTGTAAACGACCGCAGGCGGTACGGCGATTTTCTGTACAAGTGCGTTCAGGCGCACACATCACAAGCGGATTGGACACCTGATGTAACCCCGGCATTGTGGGTGCGGGTAAGCCTTGAAGAATGGCCGGAGTGGGTACAGCCGACGGGCGCGCATGACGCGTACCAGAAGGGCGATAAGGTTACATACAACGGTTCACATTACATCAGCCTGATAGATGCAAACGTGTATACGCCAGAGCAGTATCCGGCGGGATGGGAGAAGCAATGAACATCAGGGAATTAAATGCGCAGATGCGCAAGGACTACCATGCGGCGGGATACACAGGGAAAAACATTGTCTTTGCCGTGCTGGATACTGGCGTTGAACCTGTCGGGCGGCTGCGCGGCAAGGTAGCACACAGGCACGGAACCGAACCGCGAACCGGGCATGGCACGTTTACCGCGTCAGTAATCAACGAATACTGCCCGGACGCTGAAATATGGTCGTATCGGTGCGATTATCCGTCCGACATCATATCAGCACTGAACGATGTGACCGCACAAGTCGCAGTAACGGGCAAACGGATTATTGTGAACATGTCGCTGGAAACCGATGCGGAATACATCCGAAATGCGGTAGATTCCTGTGTAGCGGCGGGCGTTCCGCTGGTTTGCGCGGCGGGGAATGACGGCGAGGAAGTGTTGAACAAATACCCGACATGCTTTGAAAGCCCGATCACCGTTGCGGCATTGCAGGCGGATGGAAAAAGAGCATATTTCAGCACATGGCACGGCGAAGTAGATTTTTCTGACTTCGGACAATGGGTTGACGGTTTGGACGTGAACGGCAACACTGTGACCAAATCCGGCACAAGCTTTGCATCTCCGCAGGTTGCCGGGAAAATCGGGCTGCTGCTGTCCGCGAATCCCAACATGACCGAACCCGAAGTTTACGAAGCGCTGAAAGGCATGGCCGTGGATTTGGACAGAAAAGGGCGCGACCCCATGACTGGGTACGGTTTTGTACGGATCCCTGACCCTACACAGAAGGAAGAACCGAAGGAGGAACCAGTGGGAGAACGGATTTTAAAGTTAATCGACAAGCCCCGCATGAGCGGTGATGATGTGAAGGAACTGCAAACGCTTCTGGACAAGCACGGCTTCCCCTGCGGTGAGATTGACGGTATTTTCGGACCAGCAACGGATAAAGCTGTGAAGTCATTCCAAAAGGCCAACGGCCTTACGGTAGATGGCAAGGTTGGTGAAAAAACATGGGCGGCGCTGCGGAAAGAACCCGGCGAACCGTCCGGGGATTATCTTGCGGTTGCCGAAGATATGACCTGTTGGATGCGCATGATGGTGGGCTGGCATTACATCATCGGCGCACAGGGGCACAGGCTGACGGATTCCTATCTGTCTGCGCGGTACAAAGACCATGAGGGCTACTTCACCAATGGCCGCCTTGAGTGGCTCCGGGGTGAAATCTCACGCGCTGAAAGCATGGGAATCAATCTGTACTGTGCGGACTGTTCCGGGCTGTTCTTCAAGGTCAACGAAATGATGGGCATTATCCCGGTGAAAGACGCAACGGCGGATGGGCTGTGGCGGCGGTACTGCGCCGGAATCGGCAAAGATGATGTTCGCCCGGGTGATATTCTGTTCCGCGACACGAACGGACGCAAAACGCACATGGCCATCGTTGGCACGGATGGTGTGTATGAGGCCGCAGGCACGGCTTATGGCGTGGTGTTCCGGCCTTGGGCGGATATGTTCTCGCGGCGCACCTACAACCGCATGACAGGCAAATTTGACGTGCTGAAACCGTGGACGCATTACGGGCGGCTGGAGGTGCTGAAATGACGGAAACAATCATTGTTGCTGTTTTGTCACTGATCGGAACGTTGGGCGGCTCGTGGATGGGCGTTCGCCAGTCCAACAAACTGACGAATTACAGAATCGGCAAGCTGGAAGAAAAGGTAATGAAGCATAACAATCTTGTTGAGCGTATGGTTGCGGTGGAGCAATCCGCAAAATCAGCGCATCACAGGATTGATGAATTAAAACATGGAATGGAGGAATGAATCATGAAAACGAACTTTAAAGCATGGATTAAGGCGGCGGGCATCCGCGCGCTGAAAACTTTGGCGCAGACGGCGGTTGCAACTATAGGCACGTGCGCAGTTCTGTCTGAGGTGAACTGGATTATTGTGGCGTCTGCTTCCGCGCTAGCGGCGATTTTGAGCCTTTTAACGAGTATTGCAGGATTGCCGGAAGTCCAAGAGTGAAACGGTGCAAGAAAGGGGAGCGTTATTTACGCTCCCCATACATTTTTATAAGATTGTCCAATGCGTCCCTTTCTATTCGTCTCGCATAATCCTCTACATACCCGGAAAGACGCGCAATCTTTTCCCAAGTATCTTTTTTGCTTGTTCCCATTCTAACAAATCTTAGATTAATGATGGATGACTGAACCGGCGGCAACTTTTTAACCATATCACCTATCAACTTGCACTCTGAAAGCATGTTGCTAAGCTCGTTTGAAAGGTCATCTATTCGTTTATTGTACTCCGCAACACGTTCCTCATTCCGTTCTGCCGTGTCCAATGTTGGGTCGGACACTCCGCTTCCGTGTGGCATTCCGCTAAGCTCCTGCGTTTTTGCTCCGTACAGCGAATCGATTAGAATTTTATACGCACTTATTTTCTCTTCGATTTCCTTAGCGTGTCTAGTTTCACCGCCCCACCTGAAAAGCTTTTCACGCATTGATTTTCTGTTCATTGTGCCTTTCTTGCCCTCCCATCATCAAATTGCGGACAATCATACACCGTATACGAACATCCCGAGTATAACCGTTCCATTTTCGCTTTCCAGCCTGCAACCGGCGTAAAATCCGTGAACCAGCTGCACCCACCGCCTATGGCGTTTTTGCATTCCCAGCATATCGTTTGATTGTTCTTCATCTGCCTGTGCGCCGTTCTGTGCGGATGATCCCGAATCCCGATTTCCCTGTGTTCCACTACAGTTCCGTCCTTCTTCATCTTGAACGAATGCCGGATACCGCATTGTTTGCAGTCGTAATAGATTGTTATGAAATTCGGGTACACGTTCGTCGACAGCCGTTTAAGCTCTGCGCCGCACTTGCACGTTGGCTTGAAATCAGTGTGATATTTCATTGCTTGTCTCCGTCCATCTTCGCGCCGCAGTTTGGGCAATATTTCGGAAGTTTGTTGTCTGTAACACAAACTCCGTTCATAAATGTGTACCTATTCGGAAACATGCCGAACCCGCACACTGTACATTTAATCGTGTCTCTGTCTTTTTTCCAGTGCCCATGAACCGCCGCCCGCTCCCTGCGCTGGCTCTCGGCGAGCTGGGCTTGCAGGGATTCAATCAGGTCTGCTGCTTTCCGCAAATCATCTCCCAGCGTGATGGGGCATTCCCACTCGTTCTCCTGCGCCCATTCCGCATGTTCCCGCAGCGCCTTTACAATCTCGTTATCGTTCATCCTGCTTTACCTCACCGGCCTGCGTAGCCGTCTTGAATACCGTCTTAGCGCAATCAAGCCACACAGGCGGTTGCGTCTGCCCGCTCAATACGGATAGCCATATCCGCCCGAACAGTAGCGCCTTGATACGCTGTGCCCATGTTAGTTTCCAACAAGATACACATTCGCGCCCGTCCGTGTATACCCACAGGCTTCTACACTCTGCATCAGTCATGCTGCTTGGCTTTAATAGATTTTTGTTCGCTTCTGCGAATTTAATCGGTTTCATTCCGCGCTTCCTTTCCTTTTACAAGTCGCATTTCGCGCCGCAGTTGGGGCAATACTTAAAAGGCGATATCGGTGCATCGATAAGACTTCCGCTGAATCCGCATAGCGAGCAAGTCGGTCTCAACGCTCGCTCAATCCACTCCCCATGCCGCACCGGAGCAACATCGGCTGCGGAAAGCGTCCCAATACGTTCAATCGCATCGCTCGGCGTATGCCCGTCCCATTTAGGCGCGCGTTCAACCTCTTTCACATTGAACATGTCCCAATATGGGTAAATATCATAGTGATATGTAGCTTGACCTTCCGGCGTTTCGATGCCAACAATAAACATGCCGTCGTACATATCGCCTGTGTCATGTTGTTTCGATTTCCACGCTTTTTCAGGCATCAAATTGCATATCACGCTGAACAATACTGCACGATGGTGATACAGCTCGTTGAACGTGTGATACCCATCTGATACATCACCAATCCCCGTATTTGGGACTTGTATAACATCGGCTGCGGGAATTTCCGCAAACGTATCTACCAAGTCCGCAAGCGGTATTCCATGTATCGATTCAATAATCGTTGCGGCGCTCACCGCTTCTATGTATTTATACTCATTCTGCATGGTGTTCCTCCTTGCTGCTTCTTCGCGTGTCATTGGTTGCCTCCTTTCTTCGCAATCGCTGCATCCGCTTCTTCGCGGGTTAAGAATACCGCTTTACCGAATTCGCCTCGCGCTATGTGTTTAACTACGATGTGCAATGTCATATCCGGCAAGAAGTACATTTCGCTTACAAATCCTTGTTGCGCGTGCTTATGCCCCTGATAACTTCGGATAGCCCATACTGTATCGCCAACCTTACACGGCATCACGATCACGCCGTGTGCAATAAGGTGATCTGCAAATATTTCTGCTGGCACCTCATCAACATATCCGCAATTTGTATCGCATATTTCAATCAGCCGTTCTCTGTCAGTCATTGCATTCCCTTTCTCATCCCTGATACGGGCATTCCTCATGCATCCCGAAAAACAAATGAGCATTGTCCATTTTCTTTATCGCTCCTCATCCTATTGGCTTTGTATTCGTTGTACTGGGCCCTGTAGCGATAGCTGTCCCCAAATACGTTCCATGCCGCTTTCACCAGATTCGGCTCGTAGGGACGTATTTTCTCCAGCTCCTCTGCGGCCCTCGACGAAATCGCGCATCCACAGCATCCGGTGCGCTTCAGGCCATATACCTCATAAGCGTCAGAATACCTGATTCCGTAATAATCCTTGTACCATTGCTTATCTGCGTCAGATACATAGTACAGTGGCCTTAGGCGAAACTGCCCGCTCGCTGTCTCCGTGAAGCACATCGATGTGCTGTCCTTTCTCGGTACGGATCGCATCCCCCCCTCATCGCGTCGCTCGCCCGTGATCACCATCTCAAAATCCTTTTGCACGCTGTGCGCAAGCTGTTTCTTACAGCAGTAGCAGCACTTGTTGCTGACTTTGAATGGGATCGGGTTTTCCATGATGAAGTCCAGTAGATATTTTGACGATCCGATCACGAGCTGAATATTCGGTCTCGGTTCTCCTTTTGAGTTGCATCCGCATACGAAATTAATCTCGCTTTCGCACTTTGGAAATCGCTCGCGCAGTTCCTGGCGCTTCGCGATTTTGTCCTCGGCCTCCGCATATTCTGCCGCTATGGTTAATGGTATGTTCTTGCGTTGCACACCTTCAAGCCCCGCGGAAACTATCTTCGAAACGAATGGCTGCCCGTATTCCCTCGTGGCCATTACTATGTTTTTCTTCGGCCTATACTGCGTTATCGTAACGCCATACAGCTCGCTTACCTCACGCACATGCCGCTTGATCGCCTCCATCTCAAGCCCAGTATTGAAGAAACAATACTGAACGGGAGGAAGCCCGAACGTTTTTCTGACCTGCTCGATCAGGTGGAGCATGATGTCGCTGTCGCTGCCTCCGGAATAAGAACAGATTGCGTTAGGGTGCTCGATCAGGCGCTTTGCCACGATGCTCTTTATCGCCTCAAACTTGTGTGGTGCGTCAAAGTCTGCATACGGCGGCCTATCTGTATAGACCCTGCTTTTGAATTCCTGTTTGCTCATCGCTTATCACCTCTTCATCCCTGATACGGGCATTCCTTGCTGCCCCACGGCACAACGCCACATGCCAGCAAATCCTTGCGGCGGTCGCACCGCTTCACTTCATTGCCTTCCTTGTCGCAGAACGCGCAGGCGTTAGCCACATCTCCCATCAGCCTGTCAAATGCATCAACCGGGCAAATGTAATAGTCCTTTTCGGATTCCGTGTTATGTTTCGATACGCACTTTAATTCCATGCCGTTTGCAAACCGTATCAGCCCTTCAATCTGTTTCGGGTTCAGCCCTTCCGTTACCGCATCAAGTGCCTTGCTTGCGTTGTTCCTCATTTCAGCCAAACTGCACTTTGCATTTTCGCTGTTGCGGAACTCCAAGCCCTTCAGCGTGTCAGCGTATCCGATGCACCCGGACAGCACTACAATGATTTCCTTGTCCGCTTTGTTGGCGTAGTCTTGCATAACTAACACCTCTTACCATGCTTGTACGGCCTAGTTTTGTTATACTCCATCTTTTCGCGGACGATCGCATCAGCATCCAATCCCTCATGCCCGAACCAATCAAGGATGCGGATAAGACAGTCGGCCATTTCCACAGCAATCCCTTCCGGCTTTCTACCATCCCATGATTCCATGTTGGATTCATAGTAGACCGTTTCACCGTCAAACATATTGACATACGCCATCGGCCTGCCTGCCCGGTATTCCTCCACCGCTTCCGAAATCTCCGAATGGCACAGCGCGGCAATCTCGAGAAGGTTGCGCGGCTCATCCCACCAACCATGGCTTACAGCGTTCTCATGGATTTCCTTAGACAGCTCGTTTAACATATCCCTTACCTCCCAGCATGTTGTGTTTGTTGTTTGTGATAAACTGCTTGTCGGCTTCAAAAATACGCAGCATCCTGCCGTTTACCTTTACCCTGACATGCGAACCCTGTGAAACCTTGTCCGTATAGATGCGCTTTGCGCACTTCATATCATTCGTTTCGGCGATTAACGTTTCACGCCCCGCAGTTATCGCCACAATTTGATATTTCATCGTTCAAATACCCCTTGATCGTCTTAATTGCTTCCTCCGCGCCGTAACACACCACGGCGCAGTTTCCTCGCTCCTGAAGGTGTGCAATGACCTCCTTCTGTCTTTTGCTCGGCCTGCCCTTATGAACACCCATTGCCTTGATTTCCGGCGTTTTCAGTTCGATGTACAGGGCTGCATATCCACCATGCGGCACTGGCAGGCAAATGTCCGGCATTCCCGCCTTTACCCCTGCAGCCTTTAACCGTGCTGCTTCGACTTTCCCGCGCTTACCTCCGTTGGGGATATGGTGGAGTAGTGACAGCTCCGGCATGGCTTTTTCCTGCGCAATAGCCCACTCGAAAACCGCTATTTGTTCCCGTTCCTCATGCCTGTTCATATTTCCTCCATTCCTCGCAAGCGGTAGTTCCTTCCGGGCTTTCTCGCTATGTTCACGATAAACCCATTTGCATACTCAAGGATCCTGCCGCCGATCGCTTCGTCAATCTCAACGATCTCCGATGCGTGACGCTCGGACGAAATGATCGTGATGCAGTCCGCGTTATACCGTGCGTTGATTAGCTCGTACGCAAGCCGGATATCTGCATCCGTTGGCCGATTCCCGGATATTGGCTTTAGAAAATCGTCAATGTACAACACATACACGGTTTTCAGCTTGCTCATCTCACGCTCATATGCTTCCGCGTCCATGATGCTTGCTTTCAGCTTCGCCGCTGAATCCTGCCACAGCATATACCTTGCATTAAGCCCTGCGTTCATAAGCTCTCCGACCATGGCCGTGCATAGATGTGTCTTTCCGCACCCTGTTTGACCGCCGATGTAGAAGAACCTACCGCGCTTCGCAACAAAATCAAGCGCTTTCTGCTTTGCCATGGCTTGCCATGCTTCATCCGTCTTGAACGTATCGAACGTGCATTTTTTCAGCGCGTCACCTAACCCTGAATTGCGGATGCGTGCAACGGAAATCCGTTTTGCCATGCATCGGCATTTTCGCGTTGCCGTGGTTAGCATTTTCACGCCGAAAAAGTCACTCTCACGCACTTCCATGAAGTAGCCGCGATTCTTGCATTCCGGGCAATCTATTCCGTCTTTCACGTTCAATCGCCCTGCGTCTGCGTTAATCCTGTCGCATGCGGCTTGCAGCCTTTCACGCTGCTCTGCTTCGGTAAGCTCTGCCGTTTTCTTAGAGCATATCGCCGTAGACTTTGGAAACATGCTTTTCAGCGTGTCCGATATTGCCTGCATTGCGCTCATCCTTTCTGCGTTGTTCCCATGTTCGTACAGCTGCTTTCCAGTCTTTCATGGGCTGAGAACCAACCTTCCACCCCTTGGATGCATAGAAATCAACAAATCGCTGCGGGTCAACGTCATTCCGCCGCTCCCGGCAATATGCCTCTACATCCGATACGGACGGTGGAGAGAAACGCGCGTGCGCGTTTGGCGCTTTAGCGCCATTCGGATTCGGATTCGGATTGGATTCGGATTCGGATTGGATTAAGGCCGCATCTTGCGGCAACTCGCCGCAACTCGCCGCAACTTGCGGCATACTGTTGTTCCCTTCATTTTTTGGAGGTTCGGGATATTTCGGTTTGCAATCGCGAACCCTCTGATGTTTGACCCACCCGGGGAACCAAAAGTAGGGAATCCCGTCCACTGTGTAGAGGGAAACGCAGCCTTTGGCCGCCAATGCTTGGAGCGCAACATCGATGTCCTTGATGGAAAGCCTATCCCGAAACGGGAACACACGGCCTCTTATGATTGCCGGACGAGCATCTCCACGCCCGGCATCGTCCGCCTGTGTTATTAGTCCAATCCATAGCCGAAACTCAAAATCCGAGAGAGATGCTATCTTTTCGCTTGCGCAAAGGCTCTCTTTGATGATTCGATTCGGCATTTCGCATCACCAACTTAAAACATGAATTCTAACGGTTTCTGCGAAAACGGGATTTCCAGCAACGGTTTCCATGCTTTCGTCTCAACCATCAAAACACGCTTTAACGGCAATGTAACACCTTGAAAAAGTTCGCATGCAGCTTCTTCTGATTCAATGTCTATGCTGTTGCAGCATGCAACCGCTTCTTTCATTCCGCGCATCGTATCAACGATGATGCGCGTGCCACCGTGTATACAATGCCCATCCGGCACGCGGAATGTGTATTTCTTGTTCGACCCTGAGTGCTTTGCTAAAACTACCGTAATCATGCTGAATCCTCCTAAAATGGTAAATCCTGATCGTCAACGTCTGTAAATCCTTCTGCGTCTACTGTTCCTTGCACAGATCCCTTCGGAGTAAGGAATTCGACCGCGCTTGCTACAATTTCTGTCACATATCGCTTTGTTCCGTCTTTCGCTTCATAACTGCGCGTTTGAAGCTCTCCAACGATTCCAACCTTGCACCCCTTTTCGAGATATTTACCGCACAGCTCCGCAAGCTGCCGCCACGCTACGATGTCGAAAAAGTCTGTGATTTGGCTCCCATCCTGCGCCTTGTACTTGCGGTTCACAGCGATGGAAAACGTTGTTACGTATGTACCGTTATTTGTTGTCCTGACCTCCGGGTCTTTTGTCAGGTTGCCGATTAAAATAACTTTGTTCATGCATTCCCCTTTCTGTAATACAAATTGCTTTCATCTAAACCGGGATACTTCTTGTTCAGATACGACCTTATGAATTCCGCAATGAATTTTCTGTCATCGGATTGATCGAACCTTCTGTGGCATTCCCGGCACAGCGTTACAATGTTCTGTTCAATTCCAAGCCCTCCTTTGCTTCTTGGGATGAAGTGCGCTTCCGGCAGTCCAGGAGCGCCGCACAGGATACATTGACCATTGTCGCGTTCAAACACGATACGCTTTACTTTCTGCGGGATTTCAAGCGCCTTTGTCCGTCTGCTTTTCATCGTCCCACCTTGCTTTCATTAGCGCGATTTCATCAGGCGTTGCCGTGTCTATCCCGAGTTCCTTTGCTTCGCTGATGATTTCATCCAGCAATCTTGAAAATTCCTCGGTGTTATAGGTGGATGAGCCGTAATAGAGCATGATTCGTGCACAACCGTCAATCTTGCATCCGTCCATGACTTCCGCGACCCATCCAATCCCGCGCCCCTCCCAACCGTTTATAACGGCTTCGGCTTTGTCCTCTTGTGCCGCAATTACGGAGAATACGCCAACACGCTTGATAATCTCACGGTAAACTGATTCTTTCGTGGTCTTGACCTTCTGCGCTATCTTGTCGCACAGCACCCACATATAGGCGTTAGCGTCCAACGACCGTGATTTGCGATACTTCTTGACCTCAAGCGACAGATCGCCAATGAGGCTAAGAATATCATCAACGCTCTGTCGGGATTCCGGGGCGATGCGGAAGGAAAGAACCACATCCCCGGTTGAATAATCAAGCTGCGCCGCTGCCGCTGATGCCTTTAGCTTCACCTTTCCTCACCTCAATCAAAGCAAGCACTTCGTGCATTTCGTCCGTGGTAAGCTGTCCGAATCGTTTGTTAAACTTCTTCTGACATGCCAATTCAAGGCGTTTTTCGTCAGGGTAAGCCTGTTTAATTAAAGCTAGTAATTCACCGCGCGCCGGGTCTGATGGTTTCTGCTCACGCTTCGGTTCTTCTGGTACGTAGTCATACTTGGTTCTATCTTCGCCCCAGTAAACATCGGCGCCAATTCCGAGCATCTTACATGCTACCGATATAGCGTCAGTTTCGGCTTTCTTAAAGGCTTCATCGTCAACATACATGCCGTTTCTTTCTTTTACAACATACATTGCGCCGCCTGTGCCGGGGATGGCTTCGCTCCATTCGCCGTCAACCTTGATATAGAGATTGATATTGCAGAATGCAGCAGTTTCACCAGTCGAATAGGGTTCTAACCATTGCTTGGTCAATTCGACTTTCCATCCGATGCCGCAGATGCCGAATTGCTCCGTCATTGTCTTGATTCGCCACATCGGGTTGATGTTGGTGTAACCCTTCAATCGTCCCGCAGGGATCGGCTTCTTTGCTTCTGCCGGAACTTTGCGCGTGGCTTCATAGATCCGCATGCTATCGTTCATCGCTTTTCTTCCTCCACCGCGCGTTCGCCATAGTTCGTTAGCTCATACGGCTCCGTGTCCGATGTTTTCATAAGTAGATAGAATTCCATTTATTTCACCTGCATCGACTTTCTTTCAACAATCTGCGCGTTCGGCACAACCATTCCGCCGTTGATCGCGTCCGTGATTGCTTTCTTATCAGGCTCACGCTTGATACGGAGCAAGCTGGGCGCATACAACTCTGCCCATGCTGTAAATACTTCCGGGTCGCTGATCTCAAGTGCCTTGGATGACCGATAGGAAACGGACACGCGCGGAGTGCTGAATTTTTCCCCGGCAAGCGTTTTCGCCAGAAACTCGCGCAAGCTCTTTGCCTTGTTCTCGATGACCTTGCGCCGATCGGCTAGCGCTTCTTCCTCCGCTTTGATTGCAGCCGCATCGGAAGTAAGGTTTTTTATCCAACACGCGATGCCATCAATCTTTTCAGTCCTGCTAATCTGCAACGCATCAAATGCTTCCGGGTTCGTGATTTCCCCATCCTCGTTGATTAATGCCATAATGTTCTGGTCGATTTCGTAAAGCGTCATTTTGATTCCTCCAAATACTTGCCGATGATGTATTTAACGCCGTCCTGCATGGTGTCAAATCCTTGCGCCTTAAACCGCCGTTGCAACCGTTCATATTCCAGCTCTGTCATCCTGCATTGGATTCTAGCTTTCAATCGTCTGTTGTCCTTCCTGCGGCATTGTGGTACGGTTGATGCGAACGCAGATTCCCACGCGGATTCTAATGCCAATACCGGGCGTATGCCGTAGTCATTGGGGCGTTCTACCTTGCTTTGCAGATACTTGTCATATTTGGGGAACTGCTCTCGCGCCACTTCTACCATCTCTTTGGATGTTATTCCGCGCGATTCCTTGAATTGCCTGACATCCAACATTGACAAACTCCTCCATTTCTGTTACGATTCAGTTAGATATTTTCTACATGTGCTCGTTCGGGTTGGTCGTCCCGGCGGGCATTTCGTTTGTTAATAAGGTTCGCAGAATTTCAAGTTCGCGCCCCCTTGCGGCATCCCGTACGGCAGCCCTTGCGGCAGCCCTTGCGGCAGCCCTTGCGGCAGCCCATGCGGCATCCCATGCGGCATCCCATGCGGCAGCCCTTGCGGCATCCCTTGCGGCAGCCCATGCGGCAGCCCTTGCGGCATCCCTTGCGGCACGCAGTTCCTTATCCTTGATTTCTCCCCGCAACCACTTGCGTTTTGCATCAATCGCCGCTATGCTTCGCGGGTCAGGGTTGTCCACAAAAGATAGCGCGTATTCCGCACAACGGCACGCAAATTCGTGTAATATAGGCGCGTCAATAAATTCCTCGCGCAGCACAGACCATAATTTATCGGTAGCAGACACATCCGGCAGATTCAGCACGTCAAGTGCAGTCCATTCCGCACGCAGCGCGGCGATACTGGCGAACCTTTCCCGGCCTGCCGCATCTTCCAGCCAGCAGGGGCCGAAGCCCTTGAATTGTTCGGGTGTTACAGTTTTCATTTGGCATCCCCCTTCAGATCTTCGATGTATAACCGCCTGCGCGGTTGCTGCCGCTTTTCCGTCCTGCGTTGTACGCCCTGCGCGACCGCTATGGCGATCAGGATACCGAGAATTACCCCCGGCAGGGTGAAGCTGAAAAATAATCCGAAGTAGTTCATACCTTAACCTCCACAAACTCTCCGTTTTTCACGGTGTACCATGTGTCCTGCTTGATATTTTCGCCGTCCACAACAGCTATCTTTGGTTCGATAATTTCCCTATCGCTTCCATACTCGGCAACAACAATCCAATTCCCGATTTTTCCACGCGCCCTTCCTTGTTCGCCAAATGCAACCGCTATACATTGTTTTCCGTTTGCTTCCGCACTTCCGTATTTGCCGGAAGATACAGCACATCCTCTCTCGCCCGATGCTGCGGCGTTGCCACTCCATCCCGATGCTGCGGCGTTGCCTCTCTCGCCCGATGCTGCGGCGTTGCCACTCCATCCCGATGCTGCGGCGTTGCCTCTCCATCCCGATGCTGCGGCGTTGCCTCTCTCGCCCGATGCTGCGGCGTTGCCTCTCTCGCCCGATGCTGCGGCGTTGCCACTCCATCCCGATGCTGCGGCGTTGCCTCTCTCGCCCGATGCTGCGGCGTTGCCACTCTCGCCCGATGCTGCGGCGTTGCCTCTCCATCCCGATGCTGCGGCGTTGCCTCTCTCGCCCGATGCTGCGGCGTTGCCACTCCATCCCGATGCTGCGGCGTTGCCTCTCTCGCCCGATGCTGCGGCGTTGCCACTCTCGCCCGATGCTGCGGCGTTGCCACTCCATCCCGATGCTGCGGCGTTGCCTCTCTCGCCCGATGCTGCGGCGTTGCCACTCTCGCCCGATGCTGCGGCGTTGCCACTCCATCCCGATGCTGCGGCGTTGCCTCTCTCGCCCGATGCTGCGGCGTTGCCACTCTCGCCCGATGCTGCGGCGTTGCCACTCCATCCCGATGCTGCGGCGTTGCCTCTCTCGCCCGATGCGCGTTCCTCCGTGGCATCTTCGCATTTCTCAAATATGAATTTCACGCCCGCGCCAATAACACCTTTCAGCCCGATTTCTGCGCCGATCTTGATTTTCTTTGCAGCTCGCTTTGTGTCGCTGTCACGCTGATCTGATACTTCGTCAAGTTCTACCTCGCAATAGCGGGATGAACCGGGCGCATAGTAGCGCAATGTGTCAAGCGGGTTTTCGCATGCGTGAAATCCAGCACGGCATAGGTCTGCGGTTTCCTCGTGGTACTCTTTGCCTATTTCATACTGAAAATCAAGGCATTTCAGATCTTTTGTGAATCCCTTGTATAGTTTCATACTTTAATTCCTTTCGGTCTGTTCGCCCTGAACGTCCCATTTCTCTGCTGTCTGTGAATGCTTTTGCGGTAGGTGATATAGTCCGCTGCGGCTAAAATCTTCCGTTCCCGCTCCCGCCGCAAATACGCTTTGCGCGCTGCTGCGTAGCCGTCAATGAATGCTTGCTTGTCCATCATGTTAACCACCCGTAGGCCGTCCGTACTCCAAGAAGTACAGGAACGCCATTCTAGGAATGATTACCCTTGCGCCAAGACAGATGACAGGGAAGCCAAGTTTAATAGGGTCTGCCTGCGCTTGGTTTCGGATGGTCTGCGGATTCGTTCCTAGTGCCTCCGCAACATCCACAACTGAAAGTGTTTCTTTGGTCGATTCTCTGATTTGGCCTAGTGTCATGATTCCTCCTTAACTTGCTTCTGTGGTATAATTTGCGTACAATCAAAAATCGGTGGGGGTAATCAACATGACGGTAAGTGACCTTCTAAACCAATGCGCTGGCTATAGTCAGGAATTTCTTGATAGCCACATCGACGAAATGCACGCCGCCATATTTGGCAATCTTGATGATACGGAAGATTACCGTGATCTCATGTGGAAATCGATAGTTAATTGCTTCCAGTTTTCTTGCAAAACATCAGTAATGCTGACACTAACTTTTTTAATTCAGCATGATCTGATTCGTGTCGATCCAGAAGATAAGCCTCCACTTCGTCTTTTGTAGGGAATCGTGACGCCGTTTTATTTTTATACCGCATATCGTTCCTCCTTAGCTCGCTTGGACCGTGGCCTACTCCCACAGCATTTCGGCCGCATCGTCATAGTCAATGTCCAGCATGATTGCAAAGGCTTCTTGCATGGCGCACGACCGGATGGCTGCCCTTTGCAATGCCGCTTTGGAGTGTTTCTCATCCTTCTTTAAACAGTCAAACGTCTTGATTGCTTCAATGGCAGCCTCCTTCAGGCTTGCCAGCCGGCTGTTTTCGCGGAAGCTGGCACATTCCGTTTGATGTGCATTTCCGTACCCCTTGCATGGGCAGTCGACAAGCCCTAGCCCGCTGTTCTTCTGCGGCACTGCGTACTGACAAAATGGGCATAAATTCTTCTTGTTCATGCCATCCTCCTTAGCTCGCTTTCATCTTGATGAAGCGGTTAGCTCGCTTTCATCTTGAACTGGATGAACCGGTGCCCTTGAATAGTTCGTTTGGCGTAACGTTCAAGGCTGCGCAAATGTTTGGGATATGTTCCGCCCTGATGATTTTCCTGCCGCATAACATGTGGTTGAACTCTCCCGGTGTAAGGGATGCCATTTCAGCAACACGGCATTGTTTTAATCCTTTTTGATTGATGAGTTCATTAATCCGCTCAGATACTTTCATACTTATCACCCCCTAACTCTCAAATCTTGAGCGCATTTATATGATATCACTAAAATATTGAGATGTCAACAATAAAAACTCAAATTTTTAGAATTTTTCCATTGATAAGTATTGAGTGATTGTTTATAATAGGAATATAAAGAAATATAGAGAAGTGCAGAGAAACACATAAAGGAGTGAAAACATGAATAAAGCAGAAGTTGCCGAAAAGCTGAAAAGGGCAAGAGCGACAAGCGGCATGACGCAAAAGGAATTAGCGGAAAAGATTGGGAGATCGCCAAAGCTAATAGGACATTGGGAAACGGGATACTCTCAGCCCGATGCAGATACGATCTCCACGCTTCTACAGATTTACGGACTAGATGCAAATGATTTCTTTGATGTGCATAATGATGGTTTGCAAATCACAACCGCAGACGAAACGCGCCTAATCAGGGCTTATCGGGCTTTGCCAGAGCAGGACAGGAGAGCGCTGATTCGCTTTGCCGAGTACGCAGACAAAGCAACCAATTCACAGCATGTTCAGTCATTGGAGGGAGAGGCATTAGCTGCATCGAAGTACATTGAACAGATTTCGTGTTCACAATCAGAAAGCCGGGAAGTTGATTCGAAATGAAGTATTTGATATTGGGCGAACAAGGAATATCTACATAGATTTTCTCCATAGTTTCCTCCAAAAACTAGAACGTTTGTTCCTGCGCCGTGTGTCTATTCTACGCTATGCCGCGCCGGATTGCAACGGCAAAATTTTCTGATGTGGGTGTTACCGTGGTTTTAGTTGCACTAGTGCATGAAAAAATCTAATGGTGTCATGAATTGATTATATTGTAACGCACGCTGGCATGTGTATCCAGTGGTAAATATTTCCATATAAGTGCTATTGCCTATATTTTATTTGAAAGGCATTACAATACATAAAACATTAAAACAAAGGGGGTATTTTACATGAAAAAGTTCGGAAAAACATTGATCTGGTTTGCCATTATAACCCTGCCAGCAAAGTGGATAGGTGGAAGCATGGGCGCGTCATCGGTGGGCGGCAAATACACAATGCCGACAAGCGAATTATTTTCTACGATAGTGATTTGTATTTTTCTCGGCGTTATTGGTTGGCTGATTGTAAGAAGCGCGAACAGGCGAGAACAAAAGGTTGAAAAGGAGCAGGATCAGGGAAACGAGTGAAACTAGGTTCATAAGGAGGATTCGACAGTGAACGAAAACAGCCAAAATGCGCAAGTGAAAGATGATAAGGAAGCTGCATGGAATCGGGCTTATGAAACGATAAAGGACTATGATTATTTTTTGCCCGAAAAGATTAGGGAGCGTGATATAATAGGAATCGCAAAAATCCTAAAAGAAAAAGAAGGTAAACACATAGCTGGGGTGATCGCGCTATCAGCAGTTATCGCAGTACTGCTCGCTTTCAAACAAAACAGCGATGTACCAAAAACGATATGGAGTGCCGTAAAAATCGGATTGTTATCGATAATTTATATGCCTGCGCCATTACTTGTATATTATTTAATAACACATACAATTGGTAGAAATGAATACTATGGCGATGATATTGATGTAAAACCTAAAACTAGGCTTAAGGGTTTATTGTTGTTGTTAGCTGCCTGTATTGGACTTTCTGCGATTTTTGTATTTGGTAGTAAGTGATGATATGCCGAAAATGCAAACAGGAAGTCCCGGACGGCGTATATTGTTTGATGTGCGGCGCGAAGCAGGAAATAACGCATGGGAAGAAACGGCGCGGAAATGGGCAGGGGTATGCCCGGAAGCGCGGGAACACGTGGCAAGCAGAACTAGGGATATACAAAAACGGAACACGGATAACGCTAACTAAGGGCGGTTTTAAGACGAAAAAGGAAGCGTTGGAATATGTGCCGCAGTTGGCAAAAAAGCGCAGGAAGGATATTCCGACCCTGCGCAATCTGTATGATCCGTGGTCAGAATCGGCAATGTTGAAACTATCGCAATCCAAACAAATGTCATACAAGATTGCGTGGGGCAAGCTGAAAAGGATAGCGGATATAGAAATAACTGAATTGACTATAGCCGACTTGCAAAGCGTTATAGACAAGGAAACACCAACGCATTACACAGCGCGGGATGCAAAAACGCTGTTGTCACACCTGTATAAGCGCGCATGCGCACAAGGCGATGTGCCATCAAACCTAGCCCAATATATCGAATTGCCGAAACTGGAAGAAAAGGAACGGCAGCCATTTACGCGGGAAGAAATCAATAATATATGGCGTGCGTTCGATTCTGGGGACATGTTCGCCGGGTATGTATTGGTTATGATTTATTCCGGCATGATGCCGGGGGAATTGCTGAAACTGGAAAAAGACATGATTCATTGGGACGATCGGGAAATAGTCGGATGTGGGATAAAAACGAAGGAACGGAAAACAAAACCAATAGTAATTGCAGATGTGATTGTACCTGTCCTTGAATCGTTGTGCGAAGCTGTGAAGGGGGAAAGATTAGTATGCATCAAGCGCAATGATTTCTATGATGAATTTGATGCAGCAATGAAGCGTTTTGGGTGCAGGGATTTAACGCCGTATTCGTGCCGCCATACGACTGGCACGGAGCTTGCAGCAGACGCTACAATACCGCCATCAATCATTCAACGCGTCATGCGGCATACTAAATTTTCAACAACACAGCGGTATATACACCCGGATAGCTGCGCCGCGCTGGATGCAGTAAATAAGATCGAATGACGTACAAATAACGTACAGATATCATTGTTTTGCAGGTATTTAGCCATTTTTTGTTCCACTGCTAAGGGAGTAGGCTGGGGTGACTGGCGCGAGGGTTCAAATCCCTCCTTCTCCGCCATATCATAAAAATCCGAAAGATTCAAAGTCTTTCGGATTTTTATTGTGTGCCAGCAATAAGGCCACCCATAAATAATCCAAAGTCCTTTATGCGTTTAACTGCCCTACAAATTTATAGTTTACAGTAATATGCTGCCTGACAACGCCATTTTCCTTTGTGGATTCATGGACTTCCACGCTGTCTATCAGCGTTGTCACGATTCTGCGATCCAGCTTGTCAATGTTCGTGTACTGTTTAAATTCCTCTGCCCATGCGGAAATATCGATAGCAGCGTTCTCCATTTCCATAAGCACATTGCGCTTTTCCGCAATGATCTGGTTGAGGTTTGCCTGCTCAACATCATAATTCTGCATGAGCTTCTTGAACACACTGTCCGGCACGTTTCCCGTGCAGCGTTCCTCAAATAGCTTCTGTGCCATGCCTTCAACAACTTCCAGGCGCTTTACGGACTCATTCAGCTTTGTTTCCGCTTCCCGTATTTCGCGCTGTTGTCCCCTGGCACCTAACTCTATGAGCTTTCCAAGCAGTTCCTCGTCATTTTCACTTAGAAGCTGTGCGTTAAAGCGAATATTTTGCAGTACGGCTTCTTCCAATGCAGATGCGGGAACATGGTGTATCGAACAGCTAGACTTCCCGTGAACGGCATATCTACTGCATTTGTAGATATAATACGTCTTTCCGTCATACTGCTTTGTATTGAAGGTCATTGCTGCACCGCAGTCAGCGCACCGTGCTATTCCAGCAAACAGGCTGATTTCACCGCTTTTTGTCACATGTGGGCTTTTCCCCGTTGCAATCTTTTTTTGAACTTTCGCCCAAAGATCCTTTCCGATAATAGCATCATGGGTATTCTCAACAACGATCCAATCCTCCTCGGGCACAACAGCTCTGCTTTTAGTTTTGAAAGAGGTAACGCGCCTCTTGCCCTGCACCATATTCCCAATGTAGACTTGATTTTTCAGCAGCTGCATTACCGTGTTGCTGTTCCAAGTCATGCTTTCATTCAAGGGATTTTCACGGCCTGCCTGTTGATAGAAATACGCTCGCGGCGATGGGATTCCCTCTTTGTTGAAAATATCGCTGATATGCCTGCCGCTATCACCCGATGCGAACATTTCAAACATACGGGCAATGATCTGTGCGGGCTTTTCATCAATTATCAGCTTGTGCTTGTCTGTCGGGCAGCGCGTATATCCAAACGGTGGTTTGCTGCCCAAAAACTTCCCTTGCTTTGCATTGACTGCTCTTGCCGCTCTGACTTTCCGCGAAATATCTTTTGCGTACATCTCATTGAGGATATTTTTAAACGGTGCAATGTCATTATCATCTTTCATGGTATCCACATTGTCGTTGACGGCGATATAACGAACACCATGCTCCAAGAAGTATTCCTCAGTATAATAGCCTGTTTTCGCATAGTTGCGGCCCAATCGTGACAGATCTTTCGTGATAACGCAATCAATATGTCCCCGCTCAATGTCCTTGAGCATCCTTTGGAAAGCAGGGCGGTCAAATGTCGTTCCCGAGTAACCATCATCAATGTATGTTTCGGTTAAATCCCACCCTCTTTCCTTTACATAGTCGGTAAGCATTCGTTTTTGTGTTACGATGCTCATGCTTTCCGCATTGCTGTTTCCATCGTCCCGAGAAAGCCGGAGGTAAATTCCGACTCTGTGAATGTTCTGTATTCTCATTGTTATCTCTCCAAATTGAAAACAGCACATCCAGAACAACTATTCACTCACGCCATCAATATACATGGGCGAATGATATGTGTCCAGTCTGCACCATCAATAGAACTTCTTATTGATTCTGTCTGTTGCTATTTCGAGAAGCAGCTCTCCGAGCGGTTTCCCACCTTTGCATATGCCCTCGATGACAATAATTCTATTCCCTTGTTTGCAAATGCTTTGTGTCGAATTGTCATCAATAATTCGCTGTTCAAGTATTTCCGTGCATGGATTACTCATATTAATCATTTCTACCCTCATCTTGAAAGTTACTCCCTGTCTTTATCTGTATACAGTTTCAAAAGTGGCTTCCCCGATTTCTCCTCCGTTGTTTTGTCTCCATAAATAAATGCGGCGGCCTCATGTGATACACATTGACAGAAAAAGACCGCCGCCTCGTTCTCCATAAGTCTTCAACGCGCTCCTATTCGACACTACTCCCCGAAGCGCACGGGCAGCATATCAGACTGACAGAAGCATCCGCCATCATTGGGCTTTCACCACCCCGGCAACGCCCGGGCTGCGTTCTGGAACTTAATCTCGACTACACAGAAGTATCATTATTGGCTACACGGGTCCTGGCAAAACCCTCTTGCGTCTTGAGAGATTAGCAGTTCGCATATTGACCATATGCGTTTCTCTGTGCTCGCCGTGTGGCTAACGTATCTGATGATGCTGGCTATGTAATTTTCAATGTACGCTCGGCTGTCTGCCCATCAAAGCCCGCTTTTAAAGTGGACTTTGACAGAAAGGCACGGTCAAAAGCCCGTAGAAGGGAGCGCGGAAAGGGACACGCTCCTATCCATACGGGTGAGGAAAAGTCAGGTTATTAGTCGAAAGGTCAGGATACGGGCAATGAGCTTTGTTTCCAGTCTGCGGCGCATTTCCTCGTCAACACACAGAACCGGCATTCCGTTCTCATCGTAAAGCAGTCTCACAGATAGAGCAGCGATATAGCCTGCATAATGCTTTACTACGGTATAGATAGCGTCCACGTTCCCATTTGTAGCCGCAGCTATGATGGAGAACGGCAGCAAATCGTTTTTTGCTTTTGCTTTATTCGTCATATCGGTAATCCTCCAAATAGTCCTTCATTTGTTTGAGAGAGCTTGCCCGCTGATAGCAGACCGTCCGACGTACTCGATCCAGGCAAACAGCGATTTCGCCATCGTTCATGCCAAGAAAGAAAGCCAAGAGAATGACATCGCGTTTTTCCTTTGGCAGACTGGAAAGCGCCTCGCTAACAGCTTCGTTTTTTACGAGAACATCGTATCCGGCGACGGTAAAGCAGTAACAATCGGATGGGTAGGTATCTTCAATGTAAAGCTGATCCTGTTCTTGCTGCGACAGCTCTGAAAAGGATTTTTCAGAGCTTCTGCGGCGCGCAAGTTCTTTTTCCTGCTTTTTCGCTTCACCTGCAATCACCAGCTTCACAAAGCGATCAAACTGATGCTGTATGGTTATCCGTTGGAAAGAAGATAGCTCCAAGAGAGTTCACCTCCTTCCATACCCACAGAAGTGGTGCATTTCCCCTTTCGCCCAATATCCCCCTCGAAGAGACCGATTTTGGCAAACTCCGGCGAATTATTTGATAAGAAGATTGAAGAGATCCTCCGTCCATATCTAAACGGGTTATTTTCATCCGTCATCCTCCGTAGAAACTTGATTTTTCGGGGAGCCAAGATGGAACGGAGGCGGTGCGCGAGCGTGATATGAGATTGGCTGCAAACAAAAAACGCCGTGAAACCATATGGTTTTCACAGCGCTTGGCAGACAGATGTCATGCTTCATCATATATTCTTTTATGGGTAATGGAATTCACTCATCGCTATCGACTGAGTGCCCGTTTCTCTATGAAAATTCAACTTATTGGCCGCCATAAGAATGCACGTCCTCTCTCCATAAATCGTGATGTAAGTTCCCACTTCTTTGCCATTTTCAACCTTCAAGCTCCGTTTTCTTCATTTAGGAATGGATCTCAAAAGCTTTCAGCCAGCGCATATATATCAGCAAGGCTGTCAAAGGCAAAGCAGGAGGCTGGGCATAGCGCGCCGCATTATACTGAGCATCATTTCAATCGATTCTTTGTCTCGCAAATGCATTCTGCCGGCCGGATCTGTTTATGTCATCAGATTTCCAATGCTTCTTTATGCTCGGATTCAACAAAAAAATAAAAAAAATTGTCGTTTCTTGTCCCTTTTGGGTACAGGTTATGCGATTAATATATTATCCGTAGGAATACGTAATTTCAGGAGGTATTTTATGAAGAAAAGACTTGCTATTCTATTTGTGCTATGCATGATGTTTGCGCTCATCCCAGTGCAGGCGTTTGCGGCCACACCTGGAGACAGCGTCTCTCCTTACGCATCCGTCACAATAAATGGCGGGCTTGTGTATGATACTTCAGAGCAGGCATACTATATGCTTGGCGAATGCTTTGGAGTAGAAGAATACAAAACGTTGGTTATTGCCCTTTACAAGCAAATGAATGGAGACTGGGAATTTGTGGATTCAAAAATTGCCTGTGGAACCCAAAATTGCCTGACAGTTGAAAAAAAGGTCAGCATTACAAGCGGCTATTACAAGTTGGTAGTATCGGCAACTTCGCCTACGAGTTCAGGCTCAGTCCCCTATTACTACAACGTATAACTCAGCTAAATGATGTGCGATCGCACATCATTTTATATTAAGGCTTGCAAACATACATGCTGCTTCGTCTACATTCTCACATCCTTTGATCGCATAGTTAATTATATACATATCCGTAACTGTAGTTCCAGCAAAAGATCGATCCTGCGGCATGAAAATCCCTTCAACGATAATCCCATGCTCTGATTTGAACTCACAGTGAACAGCATCTGCCAGGACATGGTTTTCCTTTACTGCTGAATAAATCTGATCCGTCTGAGAAATAGTGATGATCGCATCACCCCAATGATAAGTAGTAATGATGCGTTTACCCATTCGGCTCAATTCACTATACGTAATCGTATCAATCTCTGCGCCCTCATTTGAGAGATAGTAGACCGGATAGTCCACATGATCGGCAAGCGCATCGATTGTATCAAAATGCAGGACTTCTTCTGCTTCTCCGGAAACAGATGGGATACTCAGTGCCGCCCCATCGCTTTCGGCGGAGCGTACATACAAAACGCCATCAATGATTTCCGATACTGCATTGTAAAGCGACATAGCCAAAGCACGGCCAGGAGCAGTAAAGGCCATGAAGAACCCAATAAAGAGAATCAGCCCGACTGCCAGCACAACGCGTTTTGAAAGCAGCGCAATGCTCCCCAAGCGAATCGGCGCAGCGCTCCGGCATTTCCGCACCAGCTTCTTTTGTGAAATACCAAGCATCGCTTCCCATTCTTCAGGTGTTCGGTTTGCCCGGATACGTGCTGTTTCCATTACCTCAAATGCAGAGGGAAGCCCAGCCGCAAAAAGCAGCTCTTTTGCCGCTTGATAGTTCCTACACCGAAACGGATCCAATATGTATGGCTTGCGGCGGAATTTTCTCTGAATCTTCCTCCAACGCATCGTTTTTTCCTCCAATTGCTTGGCTATGAATACAAAAGAAGCAGGAACAAGAACGTTTGCATATCCTTTTCCGGGATTGCCTCAGCAATTTTTGTTTTCATTCTCTGGATTTGCTTTCGCAATGTGTCGTTTTTGATTCCATATAACACGGCAAGCTGAGGGATGGGTTCCCGATCCAACACATGTGCAATGAACGCTTCGCGTACTTCCTTTGGGTATTCCGCCAAGAGTTCCTGGATCAGTAACTGTAGCTCAACTTCCCGATATGATCTTTCCTGTTCATTGTGTTCAATCAAAAGCCGCTCCAGGCTCTCACCTTCTTCCGGCTCAATCGTATATTTTCTGCGCAAGCAGCTTATTGCTTTATTTCGCACTACCGCACGCATGTAACACGCACACGCAGCCTCGTTATCAAACGTAACTTTGGCTTCCAAAGCCGCAACGATTGTATCACCAACAATCTCTTCTGCAGCATACATGGAGTCCGTATAACTCAGTGCCGTTAAAAACAGCTTTTGCTGCTGGCGAAGATATATGGTCGCTATTTCATCTTGTGTAATCGGCTTCCCCACTTTGCCCCTCCTCTGTTATCCCATTGGCTTTCTGAACACGAATTAGTTCCTCTGCCATGCTACAGAGATAGTGGAGCTGCCAATCACTGCATAGTGATAGAATAAACTTGATTCGTTCTGTTTTCGCACTACGTTCATCACTTTCAGGAACAGTTACAAATAATTCTCTTGGATCCAATGGCAAATTGTGAACGATATTGCGCAGTATATTGTAGCCAGGCTGTGTTATTCCCAGCTCAATGTTTTGATAATTACGCAGACTGCAATCTGCGATTTCTGCCATCTGTGATTGCTTCAGGCCATTCTCTTCCCGTATTTTTCTAAATAAGCCGCCGATTTCTTCATATCTCGAACGCATTATCATTCACCTCAATTAATAGGGTGACAGATTTAATATGTTTTATAAACGATTCATGGTTCGTATTTAAAACATATTATAATGCGTCCGAGAGGTGAGCTTGCATTTACAGAAGGCAGCTGCTTGCCCAATTCGCAGTTTCAGATGATCGGCGGCAAAGATATGAACCGCCACCGATCTTCAGTTTTCCGGTAATTATGATCTCAATAAGGAAGAAATGATATGTGGTCAACCAACGATGTGCTTGAAATCCTTAGGAATTATCGCCAAACGTATGCAAAGATAGAAATACTTGAAGGAGCCCTGCGACAACAAGACATTTCGTTAACGGCCCAAACAATCATAACGCAAGCATGCTCACAGTTTTCATTATATCGCAGCCATGTTGAAAGCTGGCTTAAGCTTTTGCCACGCGAAGAACGTTTTTTAATCCAAACCCATTTAATTGATGGCCTGGACTGGGCAAAAACAATCGCTGAATACGAAAAGGAATGGGGCGTCATAAATGGGAGATCAGAGCGTACGTTGAAACGGATCCAGGCAAAGGCAATCAAGCGGATAGTAGAATGCATGAACGAAATCGAAGCACTGACAGGCCCCGATCCAGAAAAGAAAAAATAGTGATGCAAATGAGGCTTGTTCTCTTATATCAGAATAACTTGGGCACAGGAATATTCCGTAGGCTTGCCCCGCGCATCCGTTATGGAGGAAGTGCAGTTTCCCCCGCATTCATGCAGCGTGCGCGTGTGGCGCGACCAGCCGCCGTTGTAGGGAAAGCCTTGCTTCGCAAGCGTTTTTGCGGATTCGGCGTACATGCCGCCAAGGCCGCACAAACCCTCCGGGAGCTGCGGCCCCAAAGAGTTGATCGACAAGATAAAAATGCCGCCCTTTGCAGGGCGGCATTTTTCTGTTTTCGGCAATGCACCTGAATATGCCTATCTGTATTTTTTCTTTATGTGCGGGTTTTGGTCAATATCGCAGCACAGCTTTTCATAAAGCTCCGGTGGAGCATATGTGCGAATCGCGCGCACTGCTCTTTTTGTATAGGAGATCTGTATTGCATCTTCTCCCCATTTGATCAGCTCATGCCGCTGCCTGTTGCCGCCCTTCTGCCCATATGTGAGCGTTTGTTTGGAGAGGTAGATCAATGGCATGTCATAGTAGACCACCACTCCGCAATCTTCAAATTCCGAAAACGGATATTCTACCGGTTTGCGCAGCGGGCACTTTTCCGTTACCCCCGTTTTTGTCAAAACGGAGATATGTATAGATCGACCGCCACATGGGGATCATGAGCAGGAAATAGGCAACGCCTATTCCAGCAATTCCAATTCCAGCCCAAATACTGGGATCACTTTCGATATCCCATAGTCCAAGCCCAATAAAAAACAAGCATAGCGCTGGCATTACTACACCACAGTACCAGAAGAAGAGGAGATTAGAAATAAAAACCATTATGACCTCACTTTCCTTTAGTAAACCATAGCCACTTTTCCAAGGTATCCCATTGATCCCCCAGCAGTCCGCTTGCTTTCGCTTCTCCTCACTGTCAGCTTTTATGTGAGGCAACATACTCAAAAATACCCACGGGGTTCTACATCCATTAGGCCAACCACGTCATTTTGGCCGTTTCTGAGGTAGAAGTACTCTGTTCCGTTGTAATTGACGCTGACTACATAATGGTATCATCGTGGGTGATTATAGATGCTTTTAGTATTTATCCCTGTAAATACTCCGCTTATTACGCTTCCGCTTTAAGCTCCCGTATTGGTTTATCTTTTTTGCCTTTTTTCTTCCTCTTATGGAAATTGTCGCGTCTTCGATTGCAATCATTATAGCCGAAATGATTGCGCCAATTGTAAATAAAGATGCAAAAATAAGCCAAATCCAATCGGGTAATGCTTCTGGTAAACGGGAGGTATAATGAAATATATCCCCCGGAATATAGATGAGAAATAACAAATAGTTTCCGACTTGCAAAAACAACCAAGGCAATCCGAATGAATTTCCTTTAAACCATCCACAGAAAAGTATTTTTAGCCATTTAGGAACCGGTATTTGCGGGACAGATATTTTTCCTAAAATTGCAATTATAAACCATGCAGTCATAAATATTACAATTTTTATAAACAGGCTTTGTTCCGCATAAAACTCCATATAAATCCTCCAAATCAGCTACAATGGGAGCCAGTTTATGGAAATCACAAACTGGCTCCTTGCACTTATTTACTTGTTATGTTCAGAGAAAATTATTATTTCACATGGAATCATCGCTTCTTCTATCCAGTACTCATGCATCCTAGATAGACATTCTTCAAAGTGCAGCTTTTCATCTGTAGGGTGTTCGGTCATATAAAACATCCTATCATAGCCATCAATCACTATAGCAATAGATGAAAACATTAACCAATCCAAGTCACAAGCACACTCGTCCCATGCGTTCCAATTTTCTCCAAAGTAGGCTGGAAATTGAAATGCTGCAGAATACTCTTTAAAAAAATCATTAACGCTCCTGCATCTTGCTCCTCTAATATATGCAGAATATCTTCCTTTAATATGGCTATTAGCGTAGAATTCAGAGTAAGCATCATCGGATGTACCATGCTTTTTCGTTATCATTGTTTGAACACTCCTTTCATTTAATTTGAATGAACGTACGATAATGATTTTTTGTATACCATCCTGTAGAGTTCGCCCCGATAACTAACCGTTCGCTTCCACGGTTTACACCTTTTATATATGGATTAACATCATATTCTCTATATGTTGTATTCGTCGGCAGTATCTGAGATCCACTTCTTCCATCATTGGCATAGATGCGACCACCCTTATACCCAGGTTTGGGACTACCATTATGACTTGTTACATATTCATAAGTGTCTTTTGCTTTTTGAGGCACTGGATCATCTTTTGGAATAGTTCGAGACAAAGAATATCCATGAGATGCACCAAGTGCTCCACCGCCAGCAGTGCTTATTACGGTTCCCCAGTTACCTTGATCCATAAAATCGCTAACCGAGGAAGATGTAGAAGCCGCACTGACAGCACATGCTCCGAAAGCAAGAGATGAGCCAATAAAAGCTCCTGCTGCAATGGTTGAAGCTGTCGTTGCAGCGGCGATTCCATTTGCCACACAAGATACTGCAACTACAGCGCCTAAAGCTCCTCCGGCCGTTGCTACTACTGCTACGGCACATGCCACAACGATAGCTGCGCCAAGTGCCCAGTGCCACCACTCACAGCCAGATGGATCAAGACGTACTACCGGATTATTCGCACAATACGCCCACATATTGCCGCCAAGCACGCCCTGCCCGGTGGTCATGTAAACGTCTGCGGAAATAAAGCGGCAGACCTCGGGGTCATAATACCTTGTCATCAGGTAATAGAGCCCGGTTTCGGTGTCGTAGTAGTAGCCTCTGTAACGGAAGGGATTGTCTGCGCCAAGTGAAGTTGCCAAGGTGCCGGTGGTGGAAATCAGCTTGCCCCACGCATCGTAAGTATATTCTACCACACGGTTCCCGCTGCCGTCCATAAGGCCGACTACGTCGTTTTGGCCGTTGCGGAGGTAATAATACTCTGTTCCGTTGTAATTGACGCTGATTACATCGCCGTTCGCATCATAGCTGAACAGCTGCTTCACCTGACCTGCGCCGCTGCCTTGCACCTGCGCCATCAGCAGGCTAATGATACTTCGGCCAACGGAGGCGATGCAAAACAAGAAACGAGCTGCTTACAAGGTAAAAGCAGCCCGTTTTGTAGCGTTGGTTGCGTTATTCTTGCATGTAGCCTAAAGTATTAGGGCACGTTTGCTTTTTATTACACTCAAGTAGCCCCATTAACGATTCCCTTACAGAATCAATCTTACATCTTTTCAACTCACGCTCAGAAAAACTCATTATTGTATCACGGGTGTCATCTGAAAGAATTTCCGCGAGGAAGTTAATTATATAACATTGATTTCTGTAATTCTGCTTCGGATATATCCTAAGCATATGCTGCAATTCAGCTTCTTCTCCTAAAGAGTATAGTGCTTGGTAGCAAGACAATCGATTAAAGTTTCGATGCTCCTTTGGCAACCTGTCCTGTATAAAAGCAAGGCTCTTTGCTCTTCTCTCATCAGTGTTTCCAATTACGCCTATGCCATAAACCGCATACCCCCTTACCAAGTAGTATTGATCCTGTGCCATATGCATCAGTTGCTGATATGCCGTTTCATCTGCGTACACGCTCAGTGAATCTGCCGCTTCGACTCGCACTAGATCATTGCGATCGCCCGCCAGACGCATAAGTATGTCATGCATAAAATCATCTGTATAGGCTGCCGCCACTCTTGCGACCAGGCTTCGTACAAAAGGAGACCTATCTCCCGCTAACTTGCATAGGACACTTTTATTCGTCGCATATTTCTGAGGATCATACCTGTCGCATAAGTCAAACAGGAACCTCTCTTTTTCATTTGATTTCATTACGCGACATTCCTTTCGAGTATTCTGCTCTTTTTGATTTATTCCGGTTTCCTCGCGCTTTTTGTTCTTTTTGCAATCTTTTCTTTTCTTTTTTTGAGGTATTCGGGTCTTTAATGCGTCGAGCAATCTCAGCATCTGACGTACCAATTAAACCAGTATCTCGCTGATTCTCCTTGCCCTTGGTTTTCGCTTGAACAACAGAGATACCCGAACCAATGGTAATCCCTGATCCTATACTGAAAGGATGAGTTACTACAGTCTCTACGACTTGCCATATCTGCGCAATGGTTTCAACTGCTTCAGCTACCCCTTCTGCAGCCTTTATCACCAGCGCTTCTTCCCCGTTTATCAGTATATCTGCTACGACCGCAACTGCTACACCAATAACAAGCAGTTCAAGAAGGGTAAATGTTACGCCAAGGATGCAAACCGTAACGCTTTCCCCAAACGTATCGGAATAAAGAACCGGGTTATTCAGGCAATACGCGAACATATTTCCGCCAAGCACACCCTGCCCGGTAGTCATGTAAACGTCCGCGGAAATAAACCTGCAAACCTCGGGGTCGTAATACCGCGTCATCAGGTAGTACAGCCCGGTTTCGGTGTCGTAATAGTAGCCTCTGTAACGGAAGGGATTGTCTGCGCCCAACGTGCTTGCCAAGGTGCCGGTGGTGGAGATCAGCTTGCCCCACGCGTCGTAGGTATATTCTACCACACGGTTCCCGCTTGCGTCCATAAGGCCAACTACGTCGTTTTGGCCGTTGCGCAGGTAATAATACTCTGTTCCGTTGTAATTGACGCTGATTACGTCGCCGCTCGCATCGTAGGAGTAGAGCTGCTTCACCTGGCTCGCCCCGCTGCCCTGCACCTGCGCCATGAGCAGACTGCCGTTGTAGCTGAAGGTGGTGGTAACGTCGTTTACAGTTTTGCTGCTGCGCACGCCCTGCTCGTTGTAGGTGTAGCCTCGTCCAGGTAATAAAAGACGAGTGGGGCACGTAGATGACCCCACTCAATCAAAAATGGAAGTACGTATTACTGTTCAGGTAGTGATACCAGCATCACAGTGATTATGGATAATCATTGTATATGTTCAAGTCATGCTTAGCTGCTATTTGCTTGTTATCGTTTTCTCATCAACAAGTTTCCAATCAAACAGCTCCTTAAAATCGTTGTAGCATTGTTCACATATCCACCGGTATCTATCGCAAGTACAGTAGCCGATATGTAGCACACCATTTTCCTCTCCGAACTTTTCCCAACAAAATTCGCAATGCTCATGATCATTTGATCCAGCTCTTCTGAATTTTGCCTTCATAAGGGTTGCCTTATACAGATAATCCATTTGATCAGTTAACCGCCAATCATCAATCATACCTACACTCCTATTTTGGTTCTATCCTATTATTGGGAAAAATTCTCCACCAGTTTTTAAATGGATCTTTATAATCCCAATGTGGTCCTTTGGGAAGCGAGTGCTTTAGGTCAGGATGCAGCTGCTCGCCGGTTTTTTTATTTACCCAAGACCCTTTGTCACCTCCTTTAGGTGGTTTCCCTTTCCATTCATAATCGTCATCCGGAGGTTGTGAACTGTCATCACCCGGATAGTCAATATCTGGTGTTTTGGACTTCGGCTCATCATCTGATATAACAGAAATTTTCGACCCCGTTCTAGGCGTCGTCAAAACCGTTATCACAGCTGCCACGGCAGCAAACGTTTCAGTATATGTCTTTTCTATTGGCGAAAGAGGCTCAGATAGTATACCGCCCACGCTACCAATAGAGGAAACAGCTACGTCTACTACCGCATATGCAGTCACCACAACAACTCCCAACAGTAAGAGCAAAAGCAGCACGGCTGCATCGTCTACAATCGCAATCTCTCCGTTGGAGTCCGTCATATTCGCCGGGTTATTGAGGCAATACGCCCACATATTGCCACCAAGCACACCCTGCCCGGTGGACATGTAAACATCTGCAGAAATAAAGCGGCAGACCTCGGGATCGTAGTACCTTGTCATCAGGTAATAGAGCCCGGTCTCGGTGTCGTAGTAGTAGCCTCTGTAGCGGAAGGGATTGTCTGCGCCCAGTGAAGTTGCCAAGGTGCCGGTGGTGGAGATGAGCTTGCCCCATGCATCGTAGGTATATTCTACCACACGTGTGCCGCTGCCGTCCATAAGGCCGACCACGTCATTTTGGCCGTTGCGGAGGTAGAAATACTCTGTTCCGTTGTAATTTACGGAAATAAGCTGTCCGCTGGCGTCGTAGGAGTAGAGTTGCTTGACCTGGCTCGAGCCGCTGCCCTGCACCTGCGCCATCAGCAGGCTGCCGTTGTAGTGGAACGTGGTCGTAACGCCGTTCACCGCTTTGCTGCTGCGCACGCCCTGCTCGTCATAGGTGTAGCTCGCCGTGGTGCTGTTGCCGGAAAGGCTCTGGATCCTCTTTACCTGCCATTAGACTGTAAAAGCAGGGGCGGCGCAATGGCTCCCCTGCTTTGCAAGTTTTTATTCAGCGTTATTGTTCGCTTATCAGCGTCTCGTACAATACCCGCCCGCGTTCTTTATGCAAAAAACGATCCCTTTCTTCCAGAGCCTCGATTAGATCTTCGTCTGCAAACAAGCATACTCCGAAATACTCCTCCAGCAAACTGATTACACTGGTAATTTCGGCTCCACTGTCTAGAATGTATCTAAGCCGCTTTGCATCAATGTCATCAATTCCAAATTCTGTCGCGAACAGAGGAAGCTCCTGCATCGTTGGCTCAAACTCTTCCATGGCAGAAGCACCGCATTCCGCCATGTTGTTGCCGTTTTTGTACAGGGTTACTGTTGCAGCATCATCATCAAAGCAATAAAACGCCAGTACAGGTGCAGAAACCATATTGGAAATCCGTGCTGTCTCCGCACAGAGCCATTCAGGGTTTTGGAAGTCCATGCTATACAGACTGATCCAATTAGCGCAACTTGTGGATATGCAATACTGCTCCGCTAACGCATCGATAAGCGTATCGGAAATCTGGCCATAAATATGTATGTTTCCTAATGTAGTTCCCATAAATGTATCCTTTCATTCAAATACTGTATATGGTATAGTCGCCTTCTTCATTCCCTTCTGTGCTTTGCTTGAAGCGTTTCCAAAGCATGGCGTCAATGTCGATTGGATGGCGTAAGTCCCTGTCCCAAAGTGTATCCGTGCATTCAGGTTCTAGCTTCAGTCGCCGTTTGATTGCCTTTAAGTTGGCAGAATAGTTTTCGTGCAGCTTTGCATCCAACCATCCGTAATCCTTTCGCTCCAAAGCATCTTGGTAATCGCCAAATGCGCGCAGGCCAAACGGTTTTTGCTTTTCATGTATTCCTTGCAGGCAAGATAATGCATCATCATACATTCCAAGAAAGCACCACTGCAAAACCATATCCAAACTGCCCCACAGGGTTTGATACACACCCGGTGCCGGAGGCGCATCCTTGACATGGCGGCAAAGAAAGAGCAACCACATTGTCTCCTGATATGCACTGCGCAAATCGATGACGCGTTGGAAAGAAGGCAGCGCAATCTGTGTATAAAGCTCCAAAGTATAAGGCTTATCGGGCGGATATACGTAGCATAATGAGCGGGGGACACCCTCTTCCCGGCCTTGCATCTTTGAACGTATCAATGCGGCATCGAACAAGAAAGGAGGATCGTTTGCGTTAATGCTTTCTGCAGTTGGAGGCACTTCCAAGGCAAATGTCGGTAAAATACCCAGACGCATTTCATATGTGCCTGCTACACTGGGTATAAGGCCAAAGGCGAGCAGCACCTCATCCCGTATGAGTTTATACCACAGCGGCCGCTTATACGTATGGAAGCCGAGCCGTTCCATTTCAGCTCCGAATAAATCCATGGCATATTGTTCGCGCTTTTCTAAGGTTAGATTTTTGAGCTGCTTTATGTAATTTTCATCCCAGGTTACATCCATACTTTGTGTCTCCCATTATCATCTTTGTTGTTTTGTCCTTTCAACAGAGCGCAATCCATTATTTTATAGCATATAACAATGAATTGCGAGTGCCTCCTCCCATAAAGCAAGGTATTGCCATAACAATTGCCGCTCCCATTGCGCCCGCTAACACACCGGAATTTGAAGTTGCTTTTTTTGCCTTGGGAGCCGTTACAGGAACTGATGCCGGAGCCGGTGCCACTGCTGCTACCTTTACAGCGCTTACATCGTATACGACGATTCCAGATGTTGGACTATAATAGCTAATAGTATATTCTGTTCCACAATAGGATTGTGTTGTTGTGCCGCTAAATCCGCCACTTCCTGGCACTACTGTAATTCCGGATAAGTTTTTTTTCTGAGGAACACTTCCAGCGTAGCTCATTAATTGATCCAAAGCTTCGCTAATAAGATGGCTATTATTCGGATTGTTGTGTTTAACTTCCCACGCTTCCCCCGAATTTATGTCTAATATGTCGACGCGTCCCCGTGTACCATCGGAACGCATAATCCATCTTTCTATGGTCAATTCTCTTCCATTATTAGAATGATCCCTAATATGCATTTGCACTTGCCTATGAGCCCAGCGGTATAGCCAGAGTTCGAGAATACTTTCCGATTCGTTGCCAAACAAGTCAGTACGATTCACCGGATTATTCAGGCAATATGCGAACATATTTCCGCCAAGCACACCCTGCCCGGTAGTCATGTAAACGTCTGCGGAAATAAACCTGCAAACCTCGGGGTCGTAGTACCGTGTCATCAGGTAATACA